>OGEE01000817.1_pt1 | contig 19467 bp, 16 predicted proteins | sample 1570571 | NCBI WGS metagenome assembly OGEE01 (sample SAMEA2582169, study PRJEB24529) | metagenome | biome: Human gut stool | place: China | collected 2011
ATGCAAAGGTAATATATTATATAGGTACCGCCATACGGGCTAATGGTGATTTACCCCCCATGATATTGTCATCATCGTGCATAGCATGATTGAAAACACCAATCATCATCCCCTGCAAAGCCCCTTGCAGGAAATCTCCGCCTGTAGCCCATGCAACGATTCCACTCATTGCCGTAGTGGAAGCTACCATAAGTCCAGAGTTTAAGTTTATGCTTTGTGCATAAGACCCTATTCCTGAAGAAGCTGCTCCAGAAATCAATCCATTCCAGAAATTATCTCCATTTAAAGCATTGAATACACCACTAGACAAGCCATGTGCACCAGCTCTCAACAGTTCATGGCCAAAAGTTCCAACGCCATTAAAAATTGAGCCTATTCCATAAGTAGCGGCAGTACTAGCTGCACCTAATAAAGCACCCTTCCATATGGGCTTGTCTGACATAGCCGCATTCATGGCACCCATCATTGCCCCCATTGCAGTTATTGCGATAAAATCGTCAAGGACAAATACATTACCACTCGGATCGGCATATTTGAGAGGATTATTCAGACAATAACTATAGCTGTTATAGTTCTGGCTGTTGTCTCCTTCCTGTACGTATTTGTCCGGGCTTAGGAATCTTTTAGCCCGAAAATACAAATTTTCAAAACCCCTTTCGAAGGATTTGGATATATCTTTACAGAATGGTCACATAGCATATCAGAGAAACTCTGATTGTCTGAGGAAAAGTTTTGCTGCTTTGCCATCGTTTTTGAAACCGACATGATAATTTCCCGTTTCACACGATTGCCAGCGGCATCATAACTGTATCCAATTCTTCCTTGTGCAGAAGATACGACTGGCAATAAAGTCAGAATTGCCAGAGAACTCATTGCCAAAACTATCAGTTTCGTTTTCATACTTTCTTTTTTAAGTTATATATTCAATTACCTATTGGCGGAATAATCCGCTAAGACGATGCAAAAGTAAATAAAAAGAATGAGAAACTATAAGAAATGATGGAAAAATCAATTCCATCATCCCAATTTTAAAATATTTTAAACCAACATTTTGCTAAGCCCGTGCAATTTTCATGATAACAAAACGTTTCTTTATTAGAACAATTAATTATCATTGATATGAAAAAAATAAATTATTTTGTTGGACTGTTATTAGTCATGCTTGCATTCGTCTTTGTTGTATCATGCAACGATGATGACGAGGAATCTCTAGAGCAGCAATGGGCTTTAGTATTGGATAATTATGAATGTGCATACGACTTTAGTGACGCCGGATACTGCTTTGGCGATGGCGGCGGTATCAGTAAAGTGAACTTTGAAAAAATGTTCATTGGCCATGGATGGAAGCACTACGCCACATGGGAAATTACCAGGAATGGAAAAAGACTGCCTAACGAATATTACAGCAGCATAGTTGGCATGTCTCCACAAAACTACTATTTTGACAGTAGTACCCAAATGACTGCTTACTATTATTCTGATGATGCTGGAAGTTTTATGAAAAAGAGCGAAATAGCATATACATTTAATAATAGGTACAACAATACCCACCGGACGGTTCTACTGCTTGGCAACAACGAATACCTCCAGATAACAGGATGGACTCTCGGTAATCAACCAAGTTTCTGCATGGTTCATCCTCTGGGTATAAAATCAAATGGAGATACCGTTTATGGTGTTTCAATCTATGTACAGATGACCAGCCAAGAATTAAAATCGATGCAGGATAGTGCAAAATAGAAATAATTGCAAACGTTTAATTGTAAAATATGGCACAACATAAGATTATCAAAAGATTGAAGACGATTGTTGTCTTTCCTTGACGTGAAAATATATCAAACCAGTGGAGAGGTGGGCATAGATTCACATGCTTCTATTATGGCGAATGGAGTGAAATATGACTATACCGGCAGCAAGCAGTTGCCTAAAGGGGTATTCATGAAAGTGCCCGAATGTAGATATGTTGCAGCCACATAGCGCTTTAAACCAATGCCCGAGACAACAACAGAATTTGACTTTCGTGAAATAGTCGACAATTCCGGCTGGAATATTTATGGAGTGCGTCTCGATGGCAAGCGTCCGCAGACCGACATTCCGCAACACTTACTGCAACAAGCACCTGATAAAAACAGCAAGTTACCAGCAACCGACCTTAACCTTGGCAAGACTGTTGTAGCCGTGCGCTTGCTTGGATATAAACCAGAATACAAGACCACGCTCGATATTATAATTGATAATTGGTTCTCGCCACAACGCATGCCATTCGCCCATGACTCTATAGGCGTAGATGGCACTTGTCGAGTCAGCGCCAATGCGATATTGCCAACTGTAGCAACTATACGCATAAACAGAATGGAGATACCGTTTCTTGCCGTACCTAATGACATGACAACCGTGACCATCGACCTACCAACTGTCTTAAAGCGAAGAAAGTCGTTCTTTTTTGGGGCATTTCCAATTCTTTTCGTTAATTTTGTGGCGTTAATTTAAAAGAAAGGATTTTGATATGGCAGCAACTGTTTTTAATCAAGCACAGCTTGAACTTTTAGATATGATGCAATGGGTAAAAAGCCCGGAAGCATTGGCAGAATTGAAGCAAGTTATCTCTGATTTCTTTGCCAAGAAGGGACAGGAAGAATTAGATGCAATGTGGGAGCGTGGGGAAATGACAGAAGAAAAGCTGAAGAGCTTTGAGACATTGCACGAAAGAACTCCTTATCGCCGATAGTTATGAATATTGTTTTGGACACCAATTGCCTTGTTATTGCAATTTCAAGGCAAAGCGAATACCATCAAGTATGGCAAGATTTTCTTGCTGGTAAATTGATTATCAAGGATCATACGATGGCTGCCCTTGGTTTGGGTGGTAAACCGTATAAGAAAATAAAGGTGACGCATCTCATTTGATGCGCCACCTTTTTAAATGAAATGCCTTGTTGCCCCTGATTTGCGACAAACTTTAACGCTGTTGCCCCTGATTTGCGACAAAAAAGACCTGTTTTTGCCCCTGATTTGCAACAAAAGCAAAAAACTTCTCAATTCATATTCTATTTTTCCTTTTTATTCTTTACTTGAAGCTGAGCTTGCCTTCGGCAATCTTCTTGGCTTCTTCTGGCTTGTTGGTGGTTATGAAGTCAACGCCGGAATCTACGCATTTCTGAATCTCCTTCATCTGGTCGATGGTCCATACATTCACCTTCATGCCCAGGTCGTGACTCTCTTTAATCCAGTTCGGATTCTTGAGGAGGGCACCACCATAGTAGTCGATGCCGGCAAAGCCTTTCTGCTTGATGACTTTGGGAGCCACGTCGCTGCCCAGATAGTAAACCCGGGCTTGTGGGTTCAGCTTTACGAGTTCCTCGCAGGCATGCATGCTGAAGGAGATGTAATCCACCTGCTTCTCCATGCCTGCTGCCTTTACCAGATCAAGACACGCCTTTACGCATCTGTCTTCACGCTCAGGAGTCTGATGTGCCTTGATTTCCAGAATCAGCTGCATGGGAGCCAGCTTCTTGCCAGCCTCAAGGTAACTCTTCAGCGTGGCGATAGGCTCACCATTGGCCAGCTTCAGATTCTTGATGTCGGCATACTTGGCATCCTCGATGATGATGCCATGGATGTCGTCGTCATGGTTTACCACCACGATGCCGTCTGTGGTGATGTGTACATCAAACTCGCTTCCCCAAACATCAGCCTTCTTGGCATTCTGCATGGCAGCGATAGAATTCTGGGCTGCACCCGGACTGTTCCAATAGCCGCGATGGGCTATCACCTTTACTTGAGCCATGGCGGAAGATGCCAACAGCATCATTCCGCACAATATCATACTAGTCTTCTTCATATTCTTCTTAAAAAACTTCTAATAACGTCTGAAATAACTTCTAAAAATCCATTTAAAATCTGTATCTTATACCCAACTGGCACTGGTAAGGATTACCATTGCCACCAGCTACGCCGGCGTTAGTATTTACTGCATACTTATACTGCTTCTTCTCCTTGTCGAAACCTGTGATGTAATAGAGAGGAACGTTAGAGAGGTTCTTGCCTACACCCCAGTCTTTGTTGAGAAGGTTTGCCACGTTGAATACATCCAGTGAAACTTCCAGGGCATGGGTCTTGTAAAGCTTGAATGCCTTCTCCAAGTGGAGATCGAAGGTGCCGTAGAAACCGTTTACGCCTCCATTGCGCTCAGCCATCTTGCCATAGTTGTTCTGCAAATACTCCTTGAACTTCTTCTCCACCTTAGGGTTAGCCATCAGGGTTTCGAAGCCCTTGCGGATGCCTGCATCGGTGTTAGGATCGTTAGGGTCGAAGATGTAGGCGAGGTCGTTGGTTGCTACGAAGTCACCATTCACGTTGCCGCCTACGATGGTAGAGTAGCGGGTGCCGCCGATGCCAGAGAAGCGGATACCTGCCTGGATGCCCCAGAAGGTTGGTGCTGTTCCGTAAACCACCAGCTTGTGGCGGAACTGACCGTTGCCATAGCTCAGCTGGCTCATGTCGCGTGGGTCATCCTTCACCATCTTTACCAGTGTTGAGGTGTTTGCCACGTCGCCATTATAGGTGTTGTTGTCCTTTACGCTGTTCCATGTATAGCTGAATGAGAGGAATCCATCCTTGAAGTATCTCCAGCTACCGTCGATGACGAAGGCAAACTGGTTTACCTTTCCGATGGTGTTAAGCTCCAGTACACGCCCTATCTCCTTGGTCTTTCTGCCTTCCAGCCAGTTGGTGTTGCCCTTGGCATCGATGGTGTTGGCAGGCACATAGACGCCACGTCCACCTTCGTTTTCCAATCTGAAGTAAGGCTCATCCACCATGTTCTTGTCGATATAGAGATAGTTGTGGCGAGCCAGAGTCATGTATCCTGCTACGCCCATCTTGAATCGGTCGCTGAAGTAGTGGGTATACGATAGGTTTGCCTTGTAGATGGTTGGCACCTTGGAGCCCTCCTTGTTGCAGTTGATGGTGACGAGCTTCTCTACATTTGGATTCTTCAGCAGATCAGCACCCGAAGCTGTGGCTGGGTTCTGACGATAGCTTGGGAAGTTAGGAGTAGGGATGAGGCTCGCATCCTGGGTATCGATGGTTACGATGCGGCTTCCGTCGAACACCTGACTGTTTACCGTGGCGTAGTTGTTGATGTCTGATGCGAAGATACCGCCACCAAGCTTCAGAATATCGGTATGCTTGTTGTTGATATCCCACTGCAACTGCAATCTTGGCTGTACCAGGAAGAGGCCGATGCCCTTGTCGGTTCTTACACCGAGAAGACGGTCGGCTGGTGCGTAGTAGTTGCCATGGTCAAGATAGGAAGCGTTGTCGATGCGTACGCCGGCTGTGAGGTCGAAGCCCTCGAAGAGCTGGGTGTGCAACTGACCGTAGATACCTGCGTTTACGATGCACTGGGTTACCTTCTGGTTCTTTTCGCCTTCTACCATATATACGTCGCGGGCATATCGGTAAGGGGTCATATTGTTGAAACTGTCGAGTCCCTTGAAGTAGAAACGTCCGTTGGTTTCGCTGCCATAGAGTGAGGAGAGGTGAGAATACATCACGTCCAAGCCCAGGGTATAGTTGATCTTGCCTGCATTGATGAGCAGGTTATCTACAAACTGATATACGTTGTCGTGGAAATTCTCTGGGGTGAATCGCTGTCCGCCTATCTGGATGTTGGTCATCAAGGTCTTTCCATCTACTTCCGATGCTACGTTCTGCACGATGGCACGTGGGATGGTGCCGTTAGGCAGGAGACTGTTTGCCTTGGTCTCTTCCATCGAATACATCCATTGCACTTTCGCCTCGTTGGTAATCTTTGGTCCGAATACGCTGCGGAGAGATGCCATCAAGCTGTTGTCTGCGGTGTTGCAGTCGGAGTAAGATTCCAGGAAGTTGATGGTGGTATTGTCACCCTGGCTATATGGCTGCTTGTTGATGTTCAGGTTGTTGCGAACACTGAGCAGATTGGTTGGGTTGATCTGCCAGTCGATGCGTGCGAACACGGAGTTGGTGTTTGATTTCTTGTCAAACGAACCGTACTCCGGCTGGTTAGGCAGCCCGTATTTATCTTTTGCTATCTGGGTGAAGGCATCAAGTGTAGCTTGCGACAGATTGTATCTGCTTTCATCCGATACTCCATGAATGTCGGCGATGCGCAATGGCTTGGTGTCCTGCTGATTATCCCATGCCACGAAGAAATGCAGGCGGTCTTTGATGATAGGTCCACCCAGCGAGAAACCATACTGATAGGTGGAGAAATCAGAGGTACGCTTGTTGCCGAGGATGTCGTACTGGCTGGCGAGCCAGTCGGTGCGGAGATAGGAGAATGCCGAACCCTTGAGGGTGTTGGTACCCGATTGGGTTACGGCGTTGATGAGTCCGCCACCTGCACGGCCATAGGTTACATCATAGGCATTGGTTACCACCTTAAACTCTCTCACGGCCTCCATGGTCATGGCGTAAGGACTGCCTTTTCTGGTATTGGCAGCACCGCCGGAGATAGGGTTCTTGGATGACATGCCATCGATGTTGAAACCGGTGGAAGAGGCAAGCTGACCGCTGAGGTTCATGCCGTTGCTCAGCGGAGAGAGGTCGATGAGCGAAGTGAAGTTACGTCCGTTTACAGGCAGTTTCTTGATGTCCTGCGCTGTAACGCTGGTTGATGCTCCCTCGTTATCCACGTTCTTCTTCAGAGAGTTTGCCACCACTTCGATCTCTTTCAATTCCTGGCTCTGGTCGCTCATGGTGAAGTCAACACGCAGCATATCGCCCTGGTTGAGCGAATAGCCTGTGCGCTTCTGGTCACCATAACCAATGTATTTGGCGGTGATGGTGTAAGGCGAACCGAGTGGAATTTCTCGGATGGTATAGTTTCCGTTGGTATCAGTGGCAGCGGAAACGGTGAAACCTGTAGACTCGTTCTTTACGGTTACCAAGGCACCGATTACAGGTTCTTTGGTGTTATCCACAATCTTTCCAGTAACGGTGGCACGGGTGTTCTGTGCAAAGAGGCACGTGGTGCTACCAGCCGCCAACAGCGCTGCTGTGGCGATAAATCGAATTGAATTCATAAAATACAATCTTTGGTTTATAAGAGTTTATCGTGATTCTGCCGAATATCATAGAATTCTTCTATTCCTATTTCCTAAAAGAATTCTTCTGCTATTTCCTGAATACTTTCTTTTACTTTCTCATAGCTGTGAGTGTACTCTCCACATCGTTGAGCATTTTGGCAGTACTCTTGCGGCTAGCCTTGAGCATCTGCTGTTCCGACTGTGGGTTGATGGATGTGAAGTAATTGCTACCCTGTGCCAATTTCTTCTTGTTGCCATCATAGAGTGAATAGTTCACGTAGTGGAAGATGGTCTTGAAAGGCTCTTCCTGATACTTGAGATAGTGATTGTCGAGGAGGAGGAGATAATCGGCTCCTGCCTGGTCGAGCATGCCACGGAGTTGGGTGGCGTTGACGAATGTAAGGTCAGATGACTGGTTCTCGCCTTCGCCTGTGGTCTTGATATCCTCCAGAATGTCGTGGTAGGTGCCCTGAATGGCATTACCGTCTACATAGGTGAAGTTTGCCTTTGATTTCTGGGCAAGTTGTGCGAGGTTGTCTTCTATCACCTTATTATATATGTAGCATACGCTGTCTGGGTTGATCTGCGTATCCTCTGCCAGCATATCAGTAACGAAATAGTTTGATTTCACGTTGTCTTGAGCGCCTATCACGAGTACGCGATGGGCTTTTACTGCGTTGCTGGTGGCATTGCCTTCCAATTCTGGTGTGCCAGCCATCATGTTGCTGCTAACGAGCATGGTCATCATCAGCAAACTACCTTTTGCAAATGTTTTCTTTCTCATTCTTCTTCTTCTTTTCTATGATAATCTTTTCTGGTTGCAAAGGTAGGGGTATTAGATTACAGGAGAAATGCAATGGTGATACAATGTTTTGAATGAATTGTTTCAAAAAAATGAAGGTGGAACATCGGGTTCGATGCTCCACCTTTTATATATATACCTTATTATATATACATCTAAAAAAGCTTTATTCCGCCAATCGGATGCTCATCGGGCTTACGGTGATGAGGCGCTTCTTGTAGAGGTCGCCTATGGCACGCTTGTAAACCTTCTTGCTCACGTGGAAACGCTCGTAGATGTCATCGGCTTCGCTCTTGTCGCCAAGGTTGCACTCGCCATCGTTGTCCAAGAGATACTGGTAGAGGGTTTCGGCGAAATCGGCTGTCTGCTGGATACCGGTCTTCTGCAGGGTGACGTCTATCTTTCCGTCTGGACGAACTCTTCCGATGTAGCCCTTCATCTTGTCACCCGTATGGATGTACTGGAAGATCTGGTCCTGGTAGAGGAGACCCGGATACTGGTTGTCGATGATAACCTTGAAGCCCAGGTCGGTCTTCTGCCAGATGAGGAGATCTACCTCATCGCCATGCTTGTAGTGAGGATGGTCTTCGTTGAGATAACGCTCAATCTTGGCAGAGGCAACGATGCGATAGCTCTCCTCATCGATGTGGATATGCACGATGTAGGAGTTGCCGAGTACCATGCGCTTCTTCTGCTCGCGGAATGGGCAGAAGATGTCCTTCATCAGCCCCCAGCCCAGGAAGGCTCCGTATTCGTTGACCCATTTCACTTCGAGATAGGCGAAATCGCCCACCTTTGCCAAAGGGGGTTCGGTGGTTGCTATGAGGCGCTCTTCCTGGTCGAGATAGATGAAGACATCCAGCTCGTCGCCGATGCCAGCGTCTTCAGGAACGTAGCGGGATGGAAGGAGGATTTCTCCCTCGTCACCACCATCGAGATACAGACCGAAATCTACTTTCTTTACGATGCGAAGGCGATTGTAATCGCCGAGTTTTATCTTTTTTGCCATATCATATTATTTTCGAGAATATAAAATGCTTTTAGATGCAATCTGCGGATGATTCTGGGTCTTCTGCAGCAGACTCTTCCTTGTTATCAGCAGATTCTTTCTGGCTGTCAGCAGCTCCTGCCTCCACCGTCTTCTCTATCATTCCATCCTTGAGATGGATGGTGCGGTCGGTGATGGACGCAAGGCCCTCATCATGAGTTACGATGACGAAAGTCTGACCGAACTTGTCTCTCAGGTCGAAGAAGAGTTGGTGAAGCTCTGCCTTGTTCTTGGTGTCGAGACTTCCTGATGGCTCATCGGCAAGGATGACGGCAGGGTTGTTGACCAAGGCTCTAGCCACGGCTACACGCTGCTTCTCGCCACCGGACAACTCGGCAGGCTTGTGGTTGGCTCTATCGCTCAAGCCCATGAATTCCAATAACTCCTCGGCACGCTCCTTGGCTTCTTTTTTCCCCTTTCCGGCGATGAAGGCAGGAATCATGATGTTCTCCAGGGCGGTGAACTCTGGGAGAAGCTGATGGAACTGGAAGACGAAACCGAGATGCTGGTTGCGGAAATCGCTCAGCTTCTTGGTGCTGAGGCTGCGCACATCCACGCCATCTACCTCAATGCTGCCACTATCTGGCTTATCGAGGGTACCGATAATCTGGAGAAGTGTGGTCTTGCCGGCACCACTAGGTCCGACGATGCTTACCACCTCGCCCTTGTCAATATGCAGGTCGATGCCCTTAAGCACCTGCAGGGAGCCGAAGCTCTTGGTTATACCTTTTATATCAATCATTTTCTTATTCAAAGTTATTTTGCAGGCAAAATTAAGCAAAATATTTGAAAATGCCTAATTTTAAGAGATAAAAAGAAATAAGGAGGGATATAAAAAAACAAAACGAGCCTTATTCTTGCAAATAAAGCTCGTTTCAGTACTCAATTCTGTATTACTTTCTATAAAATGTATGTGTTATTTCAACCCGTCGGCATCGCCTGTGGTCTTCAATCCGTTGCTCTTCTCTCTAGGGGTGATATTCACTTTCTTTGCCACGGTGTTCTCGATGAGATTGGCATCGAATGCCATCTTCTTGTCGGTGCAGGTGATGTCTTCGAAGGTGAAATCCACCAGGCGATATTTCTCGCTCTTGGCAACATCGAAGAAGTTGTCGCAATCCATCTGGATGTTCTTCATCGTGATGTTGTTGCACTGGCTCAACGGCATGTCCTTGCGGTCGCCCGGCTTGAAGAACTGGGTCCATGGGCGGATGACGAGGAAACTGCCTGTGATGCCCTGGATGTTATCCACCGTTACGTACTCGTAATGCTGAGGCGTATCAGGGCGCATCTTCAGCCAGAGCACGCGCTGTGCCTTATCCACCTTGATGTTGCGGAGCACGATGTTGCGGTCTTTCACACTTTCGCTGCCAAGAGTCAGACAGCCATGCACGGTTCCATAATGGCAGTTCTGGATGAGCACGTTATATACCGGACCGTTCTCCGGTGCCTGGTCTGCCCAGGTTCCCTTACCGCCCTTGATGGCGATGGCATCATCGTTTACGCTCATGTAGCAGCCATCTACCAGCACATCATGGCAGACATCAATGTCGATGGCGTCGCTGCTTGGTGCCCGCATGCCACTGGTAGGGGCGAAGATGGTGCAGCCCAGGAAGCGGACGTGGTCGCAGCGATAGATGTGGTTGGTCCAGAACGGACTGTTCTGAATATGCACATCCTGCAGGGTTACGTTGCTGGAGTTGCTGATATAAACGAGGCGAGGGCGCTGTGCATCCTTGTTGGTACACTGGCGGTTCCAGGTGCGACGAATCCAGAACTCCTCCCAGTAGTGATAGCCGTTTCCGTCGATGGTACCCGGACCGGCGATGGTGAAGCCATCACATTTGTCGGCATTGATGAATGCCGAGAAGTATTTGCAGGTCTCGCCCTCGATGCGGGTTTCTACCACAGGGAAGTTGGCGATGCGGTCGCTGCCTTTCAGTTTTCCGCCTTCTGAAACATAGAGATGGGTCTTTGGCTTGAAGAAGAGGGCACCGCTCTGATAGGTTCCAGCAGGTATCACGATAACGCCGCCGCCATCTTGGGCAGCACGGTCGATGACCGCCTGGATAGCCTTGGTCTGAATCAGGGTACTATCCGTCTTTACGCCATAATCGGTGAGGACGTATTTCTTGCCCAGGGTATCTACGTTTACCTTCTGGGCGTTTCTGAACCAGGCATCCATCTTTGTGCCATCAGGCCAAAGCTCGGTTTGTGCCTTCTTTGCTTTCTTCTGTTTCTTAGCGGCGTTGGCGCTTAGTGGCGAAAACGCCACCAGGCAAGCCATCAGCCAGATATATTTCTTCATGATTTGTTTCTTTCTTACCTTTTTACTTTTTTACCTTTACAAGCTTGTAATACTCTGCTGCGCCGAGCAAGAGGCAACCTGTGCCGTAGTCCTCGAAGTCAGGAACAGAGGTGAAGGTGACAGGCTGACCGGCTGCAGGATCCTTTCCTGTGCCCTGGTTGTAGCCGATGAAGCCATCCTCGTGAACCGATGCGGCAAGCGCCTTCCATGCCTTGTCCATCGCCTTCTGATAGGTGGCTCTAGGAAGAATGCCCTGCTGAACACCCCATGCCATACCATAGAGGAAGAGGCCTGTACCCGTCATTTCAGGACCGCCATAGTTGGCTGGACAAACAAGGCTCACGTTCCAGTAGCCATCTTCGCGCTGGCATTTCAGGATAGCCTTACTCATCAAGATGAAGTCTTTCTTAAGATACTGATAGTATTTATCTTTCTTTGGCAAAGTCTCCATCACGCGGACCAGGGCTGCATATACCCAACCGTTGCCACGGCTCCAGTAGCAGTTGCTGCCATCCTTCTCCTTGTAAGGTGGCACGTAGTCCTTGTCTCTCCACCAGAGACCTTCTTTCTTGTTAAAGAGACCATTAGCCAGAGTGTCACGACTCCATTTGTAGGAATTCATCGCATAATCCAGATACTTGCGCTCACCGGTAATCTTGGCATACTTGGCGTAGGCAGGCATCGCCATCTGGATAGCGTCAATCCAGGTCCAGTAGTTCACACGCTTGGTGCTCATCTGGTGGTCCAGGTTCTCCTTCACCTTGCTCAAATCCTTCTTGCCGCCGGTCTGAACGTAGCGGTCTATGTAGGTCTGCTGGCAGCACTGGTTGTCGGCATCGGTATCGTTCACGCTGCCACGGGCTGTCCACTTGTGGTAATCTGCCCATTTGTCGGTGTAGTCGAGATAGCGCTGCTGAGGGTCAATCTCGTAAAGCGCCATCAATCCTTCGTAATACACGGCACGGGTCCAGAGGTTGCTGGTGCGGACTTTCTTCACGAATGTGTCGAGGGTAGGGTCACTGTACTTCGTCATGAAGTAGTTGTTGGTGCGATGGGCTACCTCCAGAATTTCATTTTGCAATGCGTTCTGGGCTGATACAGAGGTCAGACCCAGGAGCATGAAGAGCGATGAAAAGATCAGTTTCTTCATTTGTCTTGTTATTAATGTTTGTTTATTATTTATTTGATTTCCACGAGTTTCACGGTGCTGTTGAGTCCGCTTGGCACAGGAGTCCATTTCTCGTAGGTGGTCTTCTTGTAGTTGATGTCCACCACGTTGATTTCCTTCATCTTGCGCCACTTTACGCCTTGACGGTCCATTTCTGCGATGCGGTTGGCTGGCAGGTTGGTTACCTCGATGCGGAGGGTGTTCTTGCCCTTTACCAGCTTGTCCTGGCAGTTGAGGATGTAAGGCACAGCCCAGGCGCAACCCACGTACTCGCCGTTGATATAGACACGGGCACTCTCGCGAACATCACCCAGGTCGATGGCCCACTGCTTCTTGGCATCGTCCTTCGACAGCTTGATGGTGGTTTCATAAACACCAGTTCCCATCATCACCTTCGCCTTGTCGCTGAGGCCTTCCCAAGACTTCAAGCCCTTCAGGTTGAAGGTTTCGTCTACCTTTGGAGCATCCTCGATGAACGACAGCTTCCAGGTATTTGCGGTCAGGTCGATGGTCTTGCTATACGCAGCAGCGATGGCTTCCTTGCCGCCCACCTTCACGTTAGAACCGAGCTTCCATTCATTCACTGGTTTGTTTGATGTGATGAGGATGCGGCTCTCGCCACTCTTCAGGTTCAGTTGGATACCCTTGTCGCCGATAGTTGCCTCGTGGTATTCGCCCGTCATAGGGTTGTACCAGATGCCATGCTTCTCGTTCACGGCCAAAGCCACGCTGGAAGCGATGTCCTTGCTGGTGAGGTTGGCGATGAAGTAATGGTGACCGATGCTGTTGGCACGGCGAATCATCTTCAAGCCCAGGTTCTTTCTCATCAGTTCCGGTTTTGCCGCCTGTTCCATCGCCTTGATATTATCGCCCTTGATAATCTTGGCACCTTGTGATTTCAATTCTGATATGTGCTCAATCACGTCGCTTGGCATGATGTTGTTGCCAGGAATGATGATACCCTTATATCGGATTCCGGCAGCCGTTTCAATCATACCATTCTTAAAGGTACACGTGCGAAGGTACTTGTCGCTGATGTAGTCGCAGTCGAATCCTGCCTTGTCGATGTCGAGAATCACCTTGATAAACTCTGGTGCCTTCTTCGCCATGCTGTGGATATCGAATTGCATCAGCCAGTTCTTGGTATCTTTGCGCCACATATCTCTTACAGGCAGATAAACCAGGAAATCATTGTCAGGCTGTCCCCACTGCAGATAGGTCTGGCAGTTGGTGATGTATTTCATCAGTTCCGGAGCATCGCGCCAGATGCTGTTGGTAGGACTCATATCTACCGAAGCATAGAATTTCCAGCCTGGCCATGTGTCGTTCTTAGGCGAATAGGCGGTGCCATGGAAGAACATGTGGTTTACGCCGGCACAGAACATCAGGTCCATATCCGGTTTCATCTGGCTCAGGGAAGTGCGGAAATGCTCGGTGAGCCAGGTGAAGGTTTCGCTGGATGTATATTTCTTTCCGGTGATGTGCGCAGCCGATGGAGCATATTTCAGCATGCTGAGGTCGCTGAAGTTAGGACGGGTCTTTCCCGGATCCTTGCGCAGTCCCTTGATGCCGAAATCGGTCAGTCCGAAGCCTTCAATTTCCGGAATGTCAACGGCTGCATAGCAGTCGATGAGGTTGGCTGGTGAACCGTGTGCCTGGTTGCGAGTGATGGCACCACGCTTGTTTGCCCATTTGGTCCACTGTTCGGTGAAGTTATGGAGCAGCATGTCGCCCAGGGTTTCACGGTAATCGCTTACCACCCCAGCATCGCCATCAAGGAACTCTGGGAACTTATCCTGCAGTTTATATCCGTGATATTTCTCGAATTCTGTCAGGAGGTTAGGAGTCCAGTTGGCGCCATACACCTCGTAGCTGTCATTGAAGAAGGTATGCGGATATGGAGTCTTCGATGCTACGAAGGCGCTGTCGATGTGGTGCAGATAATTCGCCACGGCAGTAGAGTCGAAATGGTCGATGACATATCCCTCTCCTCCAGGTGCGGCACGCTTCACCTTCTGACGGGTGCGGCTTTCATAGAGAGCGATGACGCGTTTCTTGTATTTTTCACCTTCTACAGGGAATGCCTTGATGACCTTCAGCTTGGCGAAGGCACGTTCTTTCTGTGGCACGTTGAATTCTATCTCCATCAGTTTCTGCTTCACATCCACGATGGTATCTACGAACACCGCCTTGCATGCTGCTTCGCTGATAGGCACCCAAGGACCTCCGAAAGGCCAGCCTGTTCCGGTGGCCATATCCGTCTCGATGCCCACCTGCTTGTTTTCCTTCTCCACGAACTTGAGCATGTCCATCCATTTAGGCGAGAGATAAGGGATATCGTTCTTGTCGTTGCCCTGCACACCATAGAGCGGTGTGATTTCCACGGCACCGATGCCCGCCTTGGCGTATTCGTCAAGGTTCCACTTCAGGTTTTCCTTATCTACGGCAGATCCCATCCACCACCATCTTACGCCCGGTTTGGCTTCCTGCGTAGGGGTAGGGAGAAACTGAGCCTGGCTATTGAGTGACGACATCAATGCCATGGCAAAGGATAATCCTATAAATTTATATTTTTGTTTCTTGTTCATCATATTGATGGCTTTTAAGTTTTCCTTAATTGATTATTACTTCGGTTGCAAAGATAGTGAAAAATACTCAATTACATCTGTGTTATAGTTCTTAAAAATGTAAAATCGTACAAATATGCTAGGTGTTTTGCCAAAAAGTCAAGGAATTGCAGAAAAAAAGATGACCTCGCAAACGCAAGATCATCTTTTTCTTGTTATAGTCTTTTCTTTATATCTTTTTTTATTCTTTTCTTTCTTCTTTATGCTTTTTCCCAATCCAGCAGTCCTTTTCCTTCATCATCCAGTTCGATTCCCAGTCCTATCACTTCTCGCTTGTCTGCCTTGAACGGCTCAAGATATTGGCTCGTGATGATTTGCTTGACGGCAGCTTCCTTGCCACCATTGTTCTTCAGCTTTAATTCTATTACATAGATGTATCTTGAAGTGGTGGCGAGAATATCGATTCTGCCTGTGGCGAGCATGTGTTCCACTTCAACCTTCAGTCCGATGGCATTGAGGATGGTGCTGATAATGAGGCGATAGCGTTCTTCCATATCCATGGAGGCAAGCTTCTTGTTGCTATATGGCACATCGGCAATGAGAGCCTTCATGGATTTCATGGCTTCTGCCAACTGAGCTGTTCCTAACTGGTAGTACAGATTGGCTTGCAATGACTGGATATCGCCTTCCTCTCGCAGGGTCAAGGCTGGGAGAACCATTTCATAGAGAGCTTGCTTCACTTCCTCGTTAGGGAATCCCAGTACATAGCCGAATTCATCGCTGTCCTTGATGGTGAGATAGCCCGACTGATAGAGGAACAGGGCAGCTCCACCGCCCGTTACATCAGATTGTTCCAGTATATTTCGCAGGATGCGGCAATGGTCGAAATCGCCTAGGCGCAACTCGGCATTGTTTACAAACTTAGGGATGAGAGAGGTGGCGCCCGATGCTGCCCAGAAGTTACTTAATCTGGATTGCTGTAGTGCATTGACCAGGCTATAAGGATTGTAGATGTCCACCATGTTTTCTTCTGAGAAGTGGTAGCCATCGTAATAAGCCTTTAATCTATCATGGGTTTCCTGTACGGACCAATGATTGGATTCTGCCATTTTCTCCAATTCTGGCATGAAATTTTCCAAAATTTCCTCTTCTGTAATACCGCAGATTGTGGTATATTCTGGCAAGAAACTGATGTTTGTCAGATTGTTGAGCACCGAGAACAATGAAATCTGAGTGAACTTGGTGATGCCTGTGATAAAGACAAGCTTCTCGTATTCATCAGCATTCTTAAGTACAGAGAACACGGTGCGATATACTTCCGTGCATGCCTTGTGTTCCGGAGTCTTCCAGGAGTGCTGTAGGGGTGCATCATACTCATCAATGAGCACGGCAACCTGCAGACCGGTCTGTTCGTATGCTGCAACGATGATGTTTTTGAATCGGTTTGACAGAGCGGTCAGGGATCTTGGTGTGATGCCATATTGGGTTTCGTATTTGGCGAAGGTCTCGTCAAAGTAAGCCCTGATGCCTTCGGGGGTGGCATCAGCCATGCTCATGTCGAGTCGAACAACGGGATATGATTTCCATTCTTTCTCCAATGACATGATTTTCAATCCCTCGAAGAGTTCTTTCTTTCCTTCGAAGTACGACTGTAGCGTATCGACAAGCAATGACTTGCCGAATCGGCGAGGACGGCTCAGGTAATTATATTTAAAGCCGTTGGTTACTAATTTCCAAATAATGTCGGTCTTATCAACATAGAGAAAGTTCTCTTTTCTGATAATCTTGAACGACTGGATGCCTGCTGGCAGCTTTCTGAGATTGTAATTTGTCATATCCGATACTTTTTAAATGTTCGAACTACTTGCCTGCTGTAGCTTAACTTTTTGCAAAGGTACAGAGAAAAAATGGTTACGCCAAGAAAAACCGGTATAAAAATATTTAATGGCACTGGAAAACTAGCCTATTCTTGATACCTGGCAAAACGTGAGGTGTCAAGAAGAAGGAAAGGTGGTCATCGGCTGATGATCACCTTTCCTTTTGATGGTTCTATCTGAATCAGATATTTCTCGTTATTGAACAATGAGTCCACTTGAAAAAGTCATTTTTACGAAAACGTGCCAAATGCTATAGCAGAAATATCAAAAGAATAGGGTGGATATGGAGAAAAATGATTACTTTTGCAGCAGAAATTTTAAACAAGCTAATAACAAGATTATTATGAATAGTGTTTTAGAAGGTCGTCCTGCCTTGAAAAAGGAGGTCGAGAAGATTGCTGAAGTTGCTGGATACCTCTGGCAGAATGGTTGGGCTGAGCGTAATGGTGGTAACATCACCGTGAACATCACCGACTTGGTAGATGACGAAATCAAGGCTTTGCCTGCCATCAGCGAAGTAAAGCAGATTGGTACAGCATTGCCAGCCTTGAAAGGTTGCTACTTCTTCTGCAAGGGTACGGGCAAGCGTATGCGCGACTTGGCTCGCTGGCCTATGGAGAATGGTTCTATCATCCGCATCCTCGACGATTGCGCCAGCTATGTCATCATTGCAGATAACGCCGTGATGCCAACATCTGAGTTGCCTAGCCACTTGAGCGTTCATGCCCGTCTCATCGAGAAGGGTTCCAGCTACAAGGCTACCGTTCATACTCATCCTATCGAGCTCATCGCCATGAGCCACAACAAGAAGTTTATGGGCAAGGACGTGTTGAGCAACCTGCTCTGGAGCATGATTCCTGAGACCAAGGCATTCTGTCCACTCGGTCTGGGCATCGTTCCTTATCAGTTGCCAGGCAGCTTGAAGCTTGCTGAGGAAACCCTGAAGGAACTGGAAGATTATGATGTAGTAATGTGGGAGAAGCACGGCGTCTTTGCCAAGGGCTTGGACGTGATGGATGCCTTCGACCAGATTGATGTGCTCTCTAAGAGCGCGAAGATCTACATCGATTCCAAGTGCATGGGATTCGAGCCTGATGGTATGAGCCAGGAAGAGATGGCTGAGATGACCAAGGCTTTCAATTTGCCAAGATAATATAATAAGAGGAAACTTTAAAATAGAAAATCCCCGGGCGTTGGAAAATGCCTGGGGATTTTTAGTAACTTATATTATTAATATGTAAAAATGATAGATTTCTACTTCTATCTTAGTCCATGTGGAAGAGTTCTTCCAATGGGATGCTGACTGGCGAATTATCTGGATTCACCTCCATGATGTCTGCCATCATATCCCACCATTTCTGGGTGATAGGATCCACATTGGTGGTGTCCTGACTGTTGGTATCGCTATCGCATTTCTGAACGGCAAAGAGCAGGTTGGTGTCCTTATCCCAGAAGATGCTGTAGTCGCTCACACCCTGGTCCTTGATCATCTGTTTCAACTCTGGCCAAATTGCAGCGTGGCGCTTGGCATATTCCTTTTCGCATCCCTTCTTGAGATACATCTTAAATGCAAATCTTTTCATTTTATTTAATGTGTTAAATCAACTGTGGCAAGAAGCTTGAGATAATCAAGACGATGATGCCGACGATTAATACGGTGATGGTCTTCTTGGAGCAGCCCTTCCATTCCTTCAGAATGATGCCCCATACATTTGAGAACACTACGTTCAGTGCCATCAGAATACAGAACGACAGGGTCATGAGGGTAGGAGACTCGGTGAGGAAACCCTTACCCAATGACAAACCGAAGAATTGACTGTACCACAAGGCACCGGCAAGGGCACAAAACAGAAGGTTGTTGCCCCATACCTCCTTTTTTTGGTAATCGCCCCAAGTATGGTTCTTGGTGTTCTGATAGAAACAGTAGATGGCGTTGGTGATGAAACCGCCCAAGGTAACCAGGAAGGTGGCTGGCAAGGTTTTGTACATATCAGGAGTGAAACTGCCGAAATGGATGTCGTCGCCGAAGGCAAGACCCACGTTGAAGCATCCGCTCATAAAACCAGCCAGCAAGGCGATGGCAAGACCCTTAGGGAAATTGAAGTCCTTCACTGCCGCCTTCTTTTCCTCTTCTGAGAGAGAAGCCGCCTTCATGCTACCTGCCACACCGATGATGGCAATACCGAGAAGAGTGACTACCACACCGAGAATTACGCTGAAAGTGAGCGATGAGAGGGCGTCCATCTCTGGGAAGAAGATGTTGAGCAATACTGGCCCCATGATGGTGCCGAGACCTGCGCAGGTTCCCAGGGCGATGCTCTGACCCAAAGCTACTCCCAGATAGCGCATGGAAAGACCGAAAGTCAGTCCGCCTACGCCCCAGAGCACACCAAAGAGCATGGTCATCGCTACATTGAAGCCATAACCGTCGAATAATTCAAAGAAGGAATGTCCGCTTGGTACAGCAAGCATAGCGCCGAAAAAAGGCAAAATAAGCCATGCGAACACACCCTGAACTATCCAGTAGGATTCCCAACTCCAATCTTTAATCTTATTGATTGGGACGTAGCAGCTGGACTGGCAGAATGCGCCGATGGCTATGATTAAAAGTCCTATTAATATTT
>OGEE01000831.1_pt1 | contig 19139 bp, 17 predicted proteins | sample 1570571 | NCBI WGS metagenome assembly OGEE01 (sample SAMEA2582169, study PRJEB24529) | metagenome | biome: Human gut stool | place: China | collected 2011
ACGGTTACGATATCGTATTTGACCATGTGGCATTTTCTTATGGGGACGGGGAAAAAGTGCTTAGTGATGTTAGTTTTACCGCAAAGCAGGGCGAGGTTACGGCACTTATCGGCCCGTCAGGGGGAGGCAAAACAACGGTTTCGAGGCTTGCCGCGAGATTCTGGGACAACAACAGCGGTACAATAACCGTAGGCGGCATGAATGTTACGGATGTTGAGCCTGAAAAACTTCTTTCACTTTACTCAATTGTATTTCAGGACGTAACTCTTTTTAATAATACTGTTATGGAAAATATCAGAATCGGTAAAAAAGATGCTACGGACGAGGAGGTTATTGCAGCCGCCAGACTGGCGAATTGCGAAGAATTTGTGGAGCGTATGCCTGATAAATGGAACAGCATGATTGGTGAAAACGGTTCCGAATTGTCAGGCGGAGAGAGACAGAGAATATCCATTGCCAGAGCCTTCCTTAAGGACGCACCGATAATTCTTCTGGACGAAGCAACCGCCTCACTGGATGTTGATAACGAATCGCTCATCCAGGAGTCAATATCAAAGCTCATCGAAAACAAAACAGTCCTCATAATAGCCCACAGAATGAGAACTGTTGCAGGCGTTGACAAGATAGTTGTGTTAAAAGACGGCGAAACAGCCGAAATAGGTTCGCCTGCACAGCTCATGAAAAAGGGCGGTATATATAAACATATGTGCGAAACACAGCTAAAATCAGAAAAATGGAACTGCTTTGAATGATATTAATTTTTTTTATAAAATAATACATAAAAGGTTAATTAATTAAACTGCGTGTCCGATATAAAAAATGTAACGGAAAAAAGTTACATAATCATATGATAATTGTGGGATGCCCAGGAATCCCATTATTATTCCGGCAAAAGGATTCGCCGGAGATAACGTTTAAGCGGTACAGAATAAGATACTGGCCGGTATCATCTGTTACTGACTTGGATAATTTTAAAATTCAATTACATGGAGGTAATTATTATGGTAGTACAGCACAATTTAACAGCTATGAACTCTAACAGAATGTTAGGAGTAACAACAAGCGCACAGGCAAAATCAACAGAGAAGTTATCATCAGGTTATAAGATTAACAGAGCAGCCGATGATGCAGCAGGACTTTCAATTTCTGAGAAGATGAGAAAGCAGATCCGTGGACTTACACAGGCTTCTTCAAATGCACAGGATGGTATCAGTGCAGTGCAGACAGCAGAAGGTGCATTAAATGAAGTTCAGGATATGTTACAGAGAATGAACGAACTTGCAGTTAAGGCAGCTAACGGAACTAACTCAGAAGATGACAGAAATTACATCCAGGATGAAGTTAACCAGCTCATCAAGGAAATCGACAGAGTATCTACAACAACCAAGTTCAACGAGACATACCTCTTAAAGGGGGATGAGACAGCTAAAGTGGATGGTGTTGCAGATACAACAATAGCTGGAACACTTGGAACAAATGGCGCTAAGGCGGCATTAGAAATTGATCTTAGTGCATTAGAAGCTAAAGAGGGTAAATCTGATATTACAGTCGGTGTAGGCGGAAAGTCATATTCAGTAACAGTTGAAAAAGGCGATGATGCAACAGCAATTGGAGAAAAAATTGCAGCAGCAATGAATGCGAATCCGATTGTTGATAAGATTGGTGGAAAGTTTACAGCAACAAACGCTGACGGAAAAATTACACTTGCAGCAACAAATAATGGTGTGACTGAACTTACGACTGGTGATACCGTGACAGTTAAATCATCAGGAATTCTTACACTCAAACTTCACGTTGGTGCAGATTCAACAGCAGACAATCAGATTAGCGTAGATATCAAGCAGATGTCAGCAGATGTACTTGGATTAAAGACAGGTAAGTCAACAACAACAGCGGCAAAGAATGATACTCTTCTTGTAAACGGTAAGGACGATGAGAATGCAAGAAAAGCGATTGATACAATTGCATCAGCACTTCAGGAAGTATCTAAGCAGCGTTCAGCACTTGGTGCAGCTCAGAACCGTCTTGAGCATACAATCTCTAACCTTGACAACGTTGTTGAAAATACAACAAGCGCTGAATCATCAATCCGTGATACAGATATGGCAACAGAGATGGTTAAGTACTCTAACAACAACATCCTTGCACAGGCAGGTCAGGCAATGCTTGCACAGGCTAACCAGTCTAACCAGGGTGTATTATCATTGCTTCAGTAATTATAATCAGTTGATAAAACAGACCATAATAAAGAAAAGACGTTCGGGAAACCGGACGTCTTTTTATAGTTGATATTTTTTATAAAATCTTAATAATATTCCTCTTTATTTTTCTATAGTCTTGTGCTAGCATACAGTTAAAGCATTTATATTCTTTTTTTCTATGACGTAAGTCATTTCTATTTTCCAAATGGAAATCAATGCTTTATACCCAGTTTAATTTTATAAGGTCGGAAGTTAATTTTTAATATTTATTTTTTAAAAATATAATGATACAATGCAGGTAAAGGCACAGTTTCCTCCTGCATGGGAAAGGAACGTAGTGGGACAGAAAGACATTTTATTAAAAGATTATTTTACTCCGGACATATTTGCGGATGCAATTAACGCAATATTGTATGACGGAAAGAGTGTGGTAACACCTGAAAAGATGCGTACCATAGATATAGAAACCCAGCATGTGGAAGATGAAAACGGAAATGTAAAGGCAGATGCAAGGCTGAGGGATTCGGCAAAAATAGTTGAAGTAGATGATGCCATATACTGCCTGTTTGCCATTGAACACCAGTCTGTTGAGGATTACACAATGCCGCTTCGTATAATGGAATATGACGTAAGGGAATATTTAAGGCAGGTAAAGAGTAACAAAGGCGTGCGGATTCAGATAAAGCCAATTATCACGATTGTAATGTATTGGAAAGCCGATAAATGGAACCAGCCTGTAAGCGTAAAAGACATGTTTGATAAGAATACGGTCAGATGGCTTGAAGATAACGGACTTGGAGGATATATCCAGGATTACAGGATGCACCTGTTTGAACCCGGAGCTGTAAAAGAAGAAGATCTTGAAAAGTTCAAAACAGAACTTAAAGATGTTATTGCCTATGTGAAATACAGTAAAAGCACAGAGGCACTTAAGGAATACAACGAGAAACACAAGCCGGACTTAACCAAAAGTACGGTAACATTGATTAATGAACTTACAAACAGCAAATATGTATTTATCGAAGGGAAGGAGAGACTCGATATGTGCGAAGCATTTGAAGGATTAATAGCAGAAGGAAAAGCAGAAGGAAAAGCCGAAGAACTAAAGGAAAAATACAAATCGTGGGTAACATTAAGCAACAATCTAAAAAAGAGAGGTATGAGTAATCCTGAAATTGCTGCTTTACTTGGTGTACCGGAAACTGAATTGCAAAATGCATTTAAGATGATTAAAGAAGAAAAAGACAGAGAAAATGAATATTAAACAATATTAATGATTTTCATAACCTCTTGACAAGAGTAGTATAATGTGTTTGAAGTAAAAGAAATGGTTCAATGAAAGAAGGAATTTTTATGAAAAAGTTACTTGTACCGGTTATACTTATGATGGCATTGTTAGCAGGATGCGGCAATGCAGGCAACGATTCACTTGTCAATAAAGATTATACCATTGATTCAAGTGACAATAATGAAGCTGAAGTGACCACTCCGGCAAAGAATGAAGAACAGCAGACAACTTCTGTGAAGAATGAAGAACAGCAGACAACTTCTGTAAAGGCTGGTGAAGATAGCACAACCAATGCTTCCAATGGCAATACATTGAATCAGCCATCAGATGACAGATTTGCATATAAGATAAAAGGTTCAATAATGGATTTTGATTCTGTAAAGGGCCCATATATTATAATTGACCTTGATAAGATGACAGTCCTTGATTCAACAAGTAAGAATGCCAGAATTGACAATTATTCATATGACGGAACAGTCCTTACCATAACGTTATCCAGCGATGAAGATAAGACCCCACAGACATATGTGATAGATACAAGTGTAAAGTCAATGGGTAAATTACCTGTATCCTAAATCAAGTTGGTGTAAAAGCGTAAAAAAATATTGCATATATAAATAACTTGTGTTAAATTACATCTTAGTGACGAGAGTCAATTCAGACCGCTTCATTTATGAAGAGAGCCTTACGGACAGGCGGGTCGGCTGCCGGGCGGATAATCCGCATTATTGATTACATTATCATCTTGTGAAAGTCAATAAGAGCAGTAGGCTTTTATGTGCTGAATACTCTGGCAACATATAATTATTTGTATTGGATGACAACAGGTGGTAATGATACCGCCTGTTATTTTTTTATATACAAGGAGAACTTCAAATGGATTTGGAAAGACAGAAGCATGCACCTATATGTGATGCACTGGAAAGATTTAAGAAAAAGAGAGTAGTACCTTTTGATGTTCCGGGACATAAGAGGGGAAGAGGTAATCCGGAATTATGTGATTTACTTGGAGAACAATGTGTAGGACTTGATGTGAACAGCATGAAGCCTCTTGATAATCTTTGCAATCCGGTGTCAGTAATTTCAGAGGCAGAAGAACTGATGGCAGATGCCTTTAATGCGGCAGGAGCATTTCTGATGGTTGGTGGGACAACAAGTGCTGTACAGGCGATGGTTTTGTCCGTATGTAAAGAAGGAGACAAAATTATTTTACCGCGAAATGTACATAAAAGTGTGATTAATGCACTGATTTTATGCGGGGCAGTACCTGTTTATGTTAATCCTACGACACATCCTGAAATTGGCATATCGCTTGGGGTACCTGTGGATAAGATGCAAAAGGCAATAGAAGAAAATCCTGATGCTGTGGCGGTGCTTATTAACAATCCCACATATTACGGAATCTGCAGTGATTTGAAATCATTAACCGATTTGGCACATAGCCATGGGATGAAAGTACTGTGTGACGAAGCCCACGGAACACATCTTTACTTTGGAAGTAATTTACCAATATCGGGCATGGCGGCAGGGGCAGACCTTGCGGCGGTATCCATGCACAAATCGGGTGGAAGCCTGACGCAAAGTTCCGTACTTTTAACGGGACAAAATATGGACAAAGGACTTGTAAGACAGATAATTAATCTTACACAGACAACGTCGGCAAGTTATTTACTTTTATCAAGCCTTGACCTTAGCAGACGTAATCTTGCCCTGCGTGGAAAAGAATGTTTTGACAAAGTTGTCCGGATGGCAGAGTATGCGAGAGAAGAAATTAACAGAATCGGTGGATATTATGCATACGGGCGTGAACTTGTGGATGGTGTTAATGTTTTTGATTATGACGTTACCAAGCTTTGCATATATACAAGGAATATCGGGCTTACGGGAATAGAAGTGTATGATTTGCTCAGGGATGAGTATGATATTCAGATTGAATTCGGAGACCTTGGAAGCATTATGGCATACATCTCAATCGGCGACAGGCTAAGGGATATTGAGAGATTGGTAGGTGCATTGGAGGATATAAAAAGACTTTATGCAAAGGATGGAAGCAACCTTGCATGTGTAGATTTTATAGAGCCTGAAGTTGTAAAAAGTCCTAAGCAGTCATTTTATGCAGAGAAGATTTCAATGCCGCTCTCAAAAAGTGCAGGAAATGTCTGCGGTGAATTCGTAATGTGTTATCCGCCGGGAATTCCCATACTTGCACCGGGAGAGCTGATAACAGATGAGATAATTGAACATATTATTTTTTCAAAAGAAAAAGGCTGCAGCCTTCAGGGTGCAGCTGACCCGGATGTGGAAAATATCAGGGTTTTAAAATAATCATACAGGAGGAATGAGATGGCAGGAAAGAAAGCGGAAATGTGGTTTTCTGATTATCAGACAGAAAATGTCTGCCTTGATATCAGAATTGAAAAAGAGCTTTATTCGGGACAAAGTGAATATCAGCGTATAGAAATACTGCAATCGGAATCTTTTGGCAGAATACTTGTTCTTGATGGAAGCATTGTATTTTCGGAAGCAGATGAATTTATATATAACGAAATGGTTACGCATGTACCGATGTCGGTACATCCCGATGTTAAAAAAGTACTTATAATAGGCGGCGGTGACGGAGGCGTATGCACCGAATTTACGGCATATCCCGAAATTGAAGAAATAGATGTTGTTGAGCCTGATGAAGAACTCGTAGAGGTATGTATGAAATATTTTCCGGATACGGCAAGAGGCCTTAATGACGAAAGGGTGCATATATATCATCAGGACGGGCTTAGGTTTCTGCGAGGCAGAAAAGGAGAATATGACATAATCATAAATGATTCTACAGACCCGTTTGGACACACGGAAGGACTTTTTACTAAAGAATTCTATGGAATATGTTATCAGGCACTTAAGGAAGATGGAATAATGGTTTATCAGCATGGAAGCCCCTTCTTTGATGAAGATGAATCAGCATTCCGTTCAATGCACAGGAAAGTATACAGAAGTTTTCCTATAAGCAGGGTATATCAGGCGCATGTGCCTACATGTGCCAGCGGCTACTGGATGTTTGGTTTTGCCAGTAAAAAATATCACCCGCTTAATGATTTTGATTCAAAAAGATGGGAAGAGAGACATCTTAAAACATGGTATTACACAACTAATCTTCACCTTGGAGCTTTTATGCTACCAAAATATGTTGAGGATTTATTAGAACAGGAGGAAAAAGAGAATGGCTAGATTATTAATTATCGGATGCGGTGGAGTTGCAGGAGTTGCAATAGCAAAATGTTGTCAGAACAGTGAGGTATTTACGGATATCTGTATTGCCAGCAGGACGGTTTCAAAATGTGAGGCGGTTAAAGAAAAACTTGCACCACATACTAAGACCAGAATTACAACAGCTAAAGTTGACGCAGATAATGTTGAAGAGCTTGTTGCACTTATTAAAGAGTATGGACCAACGGCAGTCCTTAATGTGGCATTGCCTTATCAGGATCTTACAATAATGGATGCATGCCTTGAAGCAGGCGTTGATTATATTGACACTGCTAATTATGAACCGGAGGATACAACGGATAAAGTCTGGAGGGAAAAGTATGAAAAAAGATGCAAAGAAGAAGGCTTCAGTGCATATTTTGATTACAGCTACCAGTGGGCTTATGAAGATAAATTCAGGAACGCCGGACTTACCGCACTTCTTGGAACCGGTTTTGATCCCGGCGTAACAAGTGTGTATACAGCTTATGCCCTGAAACATTATTTTGATGAAATCCATACAATAGACATTCTTGACTGTAACGGTGGTGACCATGGTTATCCTTTTGCAACTAATTTTAATCCCGAAGTTAATTTAAGGGAAGTAAGTGCTCCGGGCAGTTATTGGGAGAACGGCAAATGGATTGAAGTGCCTGCCATGAGCATTAAGAGGGAATATGATTTCCCACAGGTAGGGATGAAAGATATGTACCTTCTGCACCACGAGGAAATAGAATCCCTTGCTAAAAATATTCCGGGAGTAAAAAGAATCCGTTTCTTTATGACATTCGGACAGAGCTACCTTACCCACATGAAATGTCTTGAAAACGTGGGAATGTTGTCAACGGAACCGGTTATGCATAATGGACAGGAAATAGTTCCAATCCAGTTCCTTAAAACACTTCTTCCTGACCCGGCTTCACTTGGAGAAAGAACAGTTGGCAAAACCAATATAGGATGTATTTTTAACGGTATTAAAGATGGTAAAGAAAAGACAATTTACATCTATAACGTCTGTGACCATCAGGAATGTTATAAGGAAGTGGGAAGTCAGGCAATCAGTTATACTACAGGAGTGCCGGCTATGATTGGAGCAATGCTTGTATGTCAGGGAATATGGAAAAAACCCGGCGTATTCACAACGGAACAGTTTGACCCGGATCCATATATGGAGGCTCTTAACAGGTTCGGACTTCCTTGGGTCGTTGATGAGAATCCTGCAACTGTAGAATAATCGGCGAGGTTATAAAGTGAAAATTAACGAGTTACCAACACCCTGCTATGTTATAGATGAAAATATCATAGAGGAAAACTGCAAAGTTCTTGCAGATGTTATGAAAAAAACAGGCTGCCATGTGCTTCTGGCGCAGAAAGCGTTTTCCAATTATGCCTTGTATCCGCTGATTGGAAAGTATTTATCAGGAACAACTGCCAGCGGACTTTATGAAGCAAGACTTGGCAGAGAAGAAATGGGCAGGGAAAATCATGTTTTTGCTCCGGCATATAAAGATGAGGATATGGATGAACTTGTAAAAATATGTGACCATATTGTATTTAATTCCATATCCCAGTTAGAAAGACACAAGGAAAAATGCAGAAACGTCAGCATAGGAATACGTGTTAATCCTGAATTTTCAACGCAGGATGGACACGAAATTTATGACCCTTGCGGAAAAGGAAGCCGCCTTGGTGTGACTGCCAACCTGCTTAGAAATGCAGATTTAACCGGAATTGACGGACTCCATTTTCATACGCTTTGTGAGCAGAATTCAGATGATTTGAAGAAAACACTTGATGTTGTTGAAGAAAAGTTTGATTTCCTTCTTAGGAAGGTTAAATGGGTAAATTTTGGCGGCGGACATCATATTACAAGAAAAGACTATGATGTGGAGCTTTTATGTGACTGTATTACCCATATAAAAGAAAAATATAATGTCAAAGTATATATTGAACCGGGAGAAGCGGTTGCCCTTAATGCAGGTTATTTTATCACAACTGTGCTTGATAAGGTGAAAAACAGCGGAATAACCTGTCTTATTCTTGACGGAAGTGCGGCCTGCCATATGCCGGATGTGCTTGAGATGCCGTACACACCACCATTATCGGAAGGCAGTATTGTAGAGACTCCGGAAAAAGAATTTGACTACAGGCTTGGCGGAAATACCTGTCTTGCCGGTGACATTATTGGTAATTACAGATTTGACCATGATGTTCAGATTGGCGAACGCCTGACTTTTTGCGATATGGCGATTTACTCCATGGTAAAAAATAATACATTTAACGGTATACCGCTTCCATCCATATATTCAATGGATAGAAACGGGGATTGCCGTCTGATAAAATCTTTTGGATATAATGACTTTAAAGAAAGGCTTTCATAGATAATGGACTATAGTATAATAAAAAATTACCGTATGCCCGGTGAATTTGAACCCCATGACGGCTGTATTATGATATGGCCCGTGCGACAGGGTAGCTGGCCTTATAACGGCAGGGATGCAAAAAAAGCTTTTATGGAAGTTGCCAAAGCCATTGCTAAAAGTGAAAAAGTATATATGCTTGCGGATGAAAGTCATATTGAAGAAGTTAAAAACAGTCTTAAGGAAAATATGGAGGCTGTGCTTATAGAAAGCGATGACGCATGGGCAAGAGATGTGGGACCTACCTACGTTGTTGATGATAAAGGCAGCAGAATGGGAATCAACTGGAAATTTAACGCATGGGGAGGCAGTTTTGACGGCCTTTATATGCATTATGACAAAGATGACAAGGTGGCTTCCGGGTTTTTAAAGTATACGGGGGATACGATTTTTGATGCCCATCCTTTTGTACTTGAAGGCGGTTCGATTCACAGCGACGGAGAAGGGACAATTCTTACTACGGAAGCATGTCTTTTAAGCAAGGGCCGTAATCCTTCAATGACCAGAAATGAGATTGAGGATATACTTCTTAAAACACTGGGCGGCAAAAAAGTTCTCTGGCTCCCTTGCGGTATATATAATGATGAGACTAATGAGCATGTTGACAATATATGTGCTTTTACAAGACCGGGCAGAGTGGTGCTTGCGTGGACTGATGATAAAAATGACCCTCAATATGAGATGAGCAGAAGATGTGAAGAATATCTTTTGCAGCAAAAAGATGCAATGGGAAGATCTATTGAGATTGTTAAACTTCCGGTTCCTTCAACTCCTGTTTTTGTTAAAGAAAGTGACCTCAAAGGATATGTGTTTGAAGAAGGCGAGGATGTGAGAGAAGCAGGAGAACGGCTGGCAGCCAGTTATGTTAATTTCTATATATCCAATAAAAGTGTTATTGTTCCACAATTTGGTGATGTTAATGATGAAACAGCGGTTAATATTCTTCAAAAGGAATTTCCCGACAGAACGGTATGTCCTGTCAAAGCGGATGTGATTTTGCTTGGAGGAGGAAATATTCATTGCATTACCCAGCAGATTCCTAAAGGAGAAAAATTATGAGAAAAGTATGTGTTGCTTCCGTTCAGATGAAGTGCAGCAGGGAAGTTAATGAAAATATTCTTACGGCAGACAGTCTTGTAAGGGCTGCCGCAGAAAAAGGAGCAGAAATTATTCTGCTTCCGGAACTTTTTGAGAGACAATATTTTTGCCAGGAAAGACGATATGAGTACTACGGATTTGCGAAACCGGCTGAGGATAATGATGCGGTAAAACATTTTCTGCCTGTGTCGGAAGAACTTAATATTGTTCTGCCCCTGAGTATTTATGAAAAGGACGGAAATGTTCTGTATAATACTGTTGTGGTACTTGACTGCGGAAAAATACTTGGAATTTACAGGAAAACACATATTCCGGATGACCATTTTTATCAGGAAAAATTTTATTTTACTCCGGGAAATACAGGATTTGTGACATTTAAAACAACTTATGGACAGATAGGAATCGGTATATGCTGGGACCAGTGGTTTCCGGAAACAGCAAGGTGTCTCGCACTTAACGGGGCAGAACTTTTATTTTATCCTACGGCAATTGGCAGCGAACCTATCCTTAACTGTGACAGCATGAAGCACTGGCGTAATGTTATGAAAGGTCATGCCGCAGCTAATATTATTCCTGTTATAGCAGCCAACAGATACGGCCTTGAAGAAGTAACGCCGTGTGATACCAACGGCAACCAGAGTTCTTCACTGGAGTTTTACGGTTCCGGATTTATTACTGATGCTACGGGCGAACTGCTCTGTGAATCGGGAAGAAGTGGGGATGACATTCTTTTACAGGAATTTGACCTTGATGAACTTGCCGCTATGCGCCTTGAATGGGGACTTTTTACGGTAATGTGTTAAAATGAGGAGTGCAAAATTTTAGCACTCGATTAAATTCCAAGGAGGAAGAGATGGGAAAACTTTTTAAACTCAAAGAGAATGGTACTACTGTTCGTACTGAGATAGTTGCAGGTCTTACCACATTTATGACAATGGCTTATATCATTGCATTAAATCCTAACCTGTTAACAGCTTTTGGTGCCAATGGTGGAACAAAGTTATGGAACGGTGTGTTCCTTGCAACATGTATTGCTTCCGCAATCGGTATGTTCGTAATGGCATTTCTTGCCAATAAGCCTTTTGCCCTTGCACCGGGGATGGGACTTAACAGCTTTTTTGCTGTTGTTGTAGGTAATATTGTTTCAATTACGGGATTAAGTTACACTGAATCATTTCAGGCAGGACTTTGCATAATCCTTATTGAAGGTATTATTTTCTTTATCCTTTCCGTACTTAATGTACGTGAGTAAATTGTTCAGGCAATTCCTTTGGGAGTAAGACTTGGTATTGCTCCTGCAATCGGTCTTATGCTTATGAACATTGGTTTAGGTTCTAATGCGGGTATTTATAGTGATAAGGGTGGCCCTTTCTATGTAATGAGAGACTTTTTCGGTTCATTAACACCGGGTCTTGCAAGAGATACAATGGGCTCAGGTTACTCAGCAATGGTTTTACCTGTAGTGACAATGTTTATCGGATTATTTGTTATCATTATACTTGCTCATAAGAAAGTTAAAGGTGCCGTTTTGCTTGGTATGCTTGCTTCTTGTGTTATCTACTGGGCAGGCGAAGCTATCTTCCTTGATACTAATCCGTTTGCATCACTTAAGGGTGCTTCTTTTGTACCTCCATTCGCAGATATGGCGGAGACAACCTTATTCAAGTTCAATTTTTCAGGATTTGTTGAAATTGGATGGTTTACAGCAATTACGCTGATAATTACATTCTGTATTATCGATATGTTTGATACAATCGGAACTCTTGTAGGAACAGCTTCAAGAGCCGGTATGGTTGATGAAAATGGCGAGATGCCTAACATGAAGCAGGCATTGATTGCAGATGCTGTAGCAACAGTAGCAGGTTCTGCAACAGGTACTTCTACAGTTACAACATTCGTAGAATCAGCTTCAGGTGTTGAAGCCGGCGGACGTACAGGTCTTACAGCTTTGGTAACAGGTATTCTTTTCCTTGCATGTATGTTTATTGCACCTATTGCAGCAATTATTCCACCTGCCGCTACATCAGCAGCGCTCATCTATGTTGGTATCCTTATGATTAGTGGTCTTAAGAAAATTAACTTTGATGATATGACACAGACAGTTCCTGTAGCACTTATGTTAATTTCAATGCCTATATCAGGATCTATCGGACATGGTATTGGTTTAGGATTAATTGCCTATACAGTAATTAAATTATTCACAGGTAAGGCTAAGGAAGTTTCAGTTCTTACTTATATAATTTCAATTATATTCCTTATTAAATTTTTCCTTGTTGTTGCTGTGTAATAACATAGGATAATATAATAAATAAAAAGGCTGTTCCACAGTTGTGGGCAGCCTGTTTTTATATAAAAATATCTTTAAATATCTAAACGATGAATATTTACAAAACTAAAGCAAAATAATATAATATATATTAGGAGGCGGTAAAATGATTTCATATAAAAAACTATTTTTAATAATGGAAGAACGGGAAATATCAAAAGAAAAATTAAAAAATGAGACCGGTATTTCATCAGCCACATTAGCCAAACTTTCAAAAAACGAGGATGTATCAATGGCAACAGTTCAAAGTATATGTGAGTATCTTGATTGCCAGCCCGGTGCAATTTTATCTTATGAAAAAAATATTGATGAAAATTCTGCCATTTTCAGACTTAGGGAAGAAATGGAGATGAAATTAAAGGGAGGATTATATCATCAGACACAAATAAGATTTGCATACAATTCTAATCATATAGAAGGAAGCAGATTGACAGAGGACCAGACAAGAAGTATATACGAGACACATACCATTGGAGATATAGAGGGACATGAGAAAGTAGATGATATTATTGAAACCGTAAATCATTTCAGATGTTTTGATTATATTTTATCCGTTGCAGATAAAGAATTATCGGAGGAAATAATTAAAAAAGTTCATTATATTTTGAAAAGCGGAACAACGGACAGTCAGAAAGAATGGTTTGCGGTGGGAGAATATAAAAAGCGTCCCAATATGATTGGAAGCATGGTTGAAACTACGCCTCCGTCAAAAGTCCCTACGGAGATAAAAAAGTTACTGACAGACTATAGGGAAATGAGTAATATAACTTTTGAAGATATAATTGATTTTCATTATCGGTTTGAAAAAATACATCCCTTTCAGGACGGTAACGGACGGGTAGGGAGACTTATAATGTTTAAGGAATGTCTTAAAAACAATATTCCTCCTTTTGTTATTGAAGATTCGGCAAAGGAATATTACAGGAGAGGATTGAATGAGTATGCTTCAGAAAAAGGATATCTTACTGAGACCTGCAGATTATCACAGGATAATTACAAAAAAATGTTAGAATATTTTGAATATATATAAAATATAAAAATCACTGAGGGCATACCGCCATCCGGAAGTCAGACCTGTAAATCTGACAACAGGAGGCGGATGTTCTCCGTGATTTATTTTAATTCAAATAATGCGGCACTGAAGCGTGGCATTGTGCAGGTTAATGTGTTGCCGTCAATATGCCAGAACACATTGTTTTCATCGGCATTTCCGCCATAACATTTCCAATCACTGTTCATAAGGATATTTACACCCTTATTGTCCGGAAGTTCAATCCGGTAATCAATCTGCTCATATTTGCTAAAGTTAAATATGGCAAATATACGGCTTTTATTATCTTCTCTCAAAATAGAGTACATAAGACGGTCAGGGGAGTTACAGTCCAGCCATTTAAAACCGTCGTAATCATATTCTTTTCCGTAAAAAGCCGGGTGGGAAAGATAATTTTTGTTAAGATCTGCAATGTAATTGTTAAATGCCCTATGGATAGGAAAATCAAGAAGCATAAAGTCCTGTTCCCTTTTTTCATCCCATTCCCTGAACTGCCCCAGTTCATTACCCATGAAATTAAGCTTTTTGCCGGGATGAACCATCATATACATATAAAAAGCTCTTGCCTGAGGAAACTTAATATCGTAGTCACCATACATTTTCTGTAAAATTGTAGCTTTGCCGTGAACCACTTCGTCGTGGGAGAGAGGCAGAAGAAACTTTTCATTATAGTAGTACATCATGGAGAAAGTGAGTTTATGGTAATTGTTATATCTGTCGTCCGGTGACATCTGAAAATATGATAATGTATCATGCATCCAGCCCATATCCCATTTGTAATCAAAACCAAGTCCGCCTTCCGACACTGATTTGGTAACATTGGCAAAATTGGTTGAGTCCTCGGCAGCAAGGAAACATCCCGGATTTCTGTCTTTGAGTCCCTGATTCATATATTTGATGAAATCAACGGCATTACCGTTAACACCTCTTTTTTCATCACCATGCCAATAAATTATACGGCTGATTGCATCCATTCTGAGACCATCAAAATGGAAAGTCCGGAGCCAGTAGTTGGCACATGACTGGAGAAAACTTCTGACCTCACCTCTTGAATGCATAAAGTTATTGCTGCCCCATTCACTGATACCTACGTCATTGTTAGGATATTCGTAAAGTGCAGAACCGTCATATTTGGCAAGACCATAGTAATCTACAGCAAAGTGCACAGGCACAAAATCAAGTATTGCACCGATTTTGTTACGGTGAAGTTCATCTATCATATACATAAGGTCTTCGGCGGTGCCGTATCTGCTTGTAGGGGCAAAGAAGCCGGTATTCTGGTAACCCCAGCTTTCATCGCATGGATGCTCGCTGATTGGAAGAAGCTCGATGTAATTGTACCCGTTTTCCTTAAGATAAGGAATGAGTAGTTTTACAAGTTCCCTGTAATTATACCAGTCGGTAGGGCCATCACCTTTCTTTTTCCAAGAACCGGCATGTAATTCATATATGTTAAGAGGACCGTTAATACATGAAGTCCTGTTTTTTATCCATGCACTGTCCCTGAATTTGTATGAGGAAAGATTTCTTATAATTGATTTGTGGTCAGGTCTTAATTCCATACCAAAACCATAAGGGTCACAGTGGTCGGTATATTGGCTTCCGTGATGGTAAATTCTGTATTCATAGGTGTCACCACAGGCTGCATCAGCAACTTTTACTTCATAGAAATTGCCGTCGGAAATGCAGTTCATAGGGATTTCCCTGCCTTTATGAAGAAGAACCACACCTGAAGCAGATGGAGCGAATGTCCTGAAAACTACACCGTCATCCTCCACATGGGCGCCCAGCCATTCGTGGGCATCAAATATTTTTCCTGTATAAAAACCATAATTGTCCATATTGTTTACCTCTTGACTTATTCTGTATTTCTGTTATAAAGATAATAGACACCAGTCTAAAAAACAACGTGCTATTTTTAAAATTAGTCAATTAATAGACACATAGAGGAAAAAGGATAATAAAATGGATTTAAGAATGAAAAAAACTTTGGCTGCAATCCGTAATGCATTTATTGAATTAAGGTCACATAAGCCTCTTGAAAAGATTACAATAAAGGAACTGACTGAAAAAGCAGAAATCAGCAAGGCAACATTTTACCTCCATTATCAGGATGTATATGATCTGTCATCATCAATCCAGGAGGAAGTAATTGATGAAGTATTTTCAAATATAGAGAATCCTGAAACAATTCTTTCTGATACGGAAGGTTTTACAAGAACGCTCTTTTATGCCACATCTGCGTCTAAAGCACTGATTGATATTGTGTTTGCAGACAATCAGGCACTTGTACTTCCTGAAAAGATTGAGGAGAAGATTAAAAAAAGTATTTTTACCATTCATCCGGAATTTAAAGATGATATAAGGCTTAATATATCTATTACATTTAGGGTGCAGGGGGCCTATAACGTGTATAGAAAATATTACGGAATTTATGAACAGGAGGAGATTATTAACAATCTATGTGTGATATTTAATTAAATAATAACCGAGCTTGATTTATTATTTATTAAATGATATAGTATGCGAGGATGGTATTCGGAAAGAAGCTGTACCTGATTAATTTTGACCCATATGCTTTTATTGCTTACATTGTTTTTACAAGTAGGACTTTAATGGAGGAATGCGTATGAGAATAGGATTTATTGGCGCAGGGAAAGTAGGATTTACCCTGGGAAAATATTTTGCCGTCAACGGACTTGATGTTGCAGGATATTACAGCCGCAATTATAAATCGGCTGAGGAGGCCGCTGCATTTACCTGTTCAGAAGCGTTTGATTCAATTACACGGCTGGCAGGCATATGCGATATTATTTTTTTGACCGTTACTGACGGAAACATCAGAGAAGTAGCGGAGAGTTTAAAAAGGGCAGATATATCGGACAGGATAATCTGTCATTGTAGTGGGGCACTATCATCAGAAATCTTTTCGGACATAACCGGATGCACCGGTTATTCAGTTCATCCGTTCTTTGCAATCAATAATAAATATGATTCTTACAAAGAACTTACATCCACGTTATTTACAATTGAAGGGCCGGATACCCACAGGGATTGTGTTGCTTCCCTGATAAGGCAGTGTGGCAATAAAGTGATATTTATACAGCCGGATATGAAGGCAAGGTATCACGGAGCTGCGGTATTTGCCAGCAATCTTTTAATGGGATTAATGGAGACGGCAGTTGATGAGCTTGCAGCCTGTGGTTTCTCTAAAGAGGATGCACTTACCGCAATCTATCCACTTGCTTTGAATAATTTAAAACATCTGGAAAACAATAGCCTTGAGGACTCCCTTACCGGACCGTTAGAGCGTAACGATGTCAGCACAGTCAGAAAACATCTTGGCTGTTTTAAAGGCGATGACAGAATGATGTATATTTTATTATCCCGTAAGGCACTTGAAATTGCAAAAAGAAAAAACTCTGACAGAGATTACAGAGAAATGGAGGATTTGTTATATGACAACAGTCACTACACTTATGAATATGAAAAAGAAGGGCGATAAGATTACAATGCTTACCTGCTACGATTATTCAATGGCAAAATTAATGGATAATGCAGGTGTTGATACACTTCTTGTAGGCGATTCCCTGGGAATGACCATACTTGGGTATGAGGACACACTTTCAGTTACAATGGAAGATATGATTCACCATACGGCAGCAGTTGCCAGGGGAGCAAAGAACGCCCTTGTTATCGGAGATATGCCATTTATGTCATATCAGGTTTCTGTCGAACAGGCAGTAATTAATGCAGGAAGACTTATTAAAGAAGGCAGGGCACAGATGGTCAAGCTTGAAGGCGGTGCAAGTGTCTGCCCTCAGATAGAGGCTATTGTAAAGGCGTCAATTCCTGTATGTGCACACCTTGGACTTACCCCACAGTCAATTAATATGTTTGGCGGATTTAAAGTGCAGGGTAAGACAGAGGAAGCTGCCAAGAAAATTATTGACGATGCCAGAAAGATTGAAGCTGCGGGAGCGTCAATGGTAGTCCTTGAAGGAATACCTACAAAGCTTGCCCAGATTATAACAAAAGAACTTACAATTCCTACAATCGGTATCGGAGCAGGCCGGTTCTGTGACGGACAGGTGCTTGTATATCAGGACATGTTAGGCATGTTCAGCGATTTTAAGCCTAAATTTGTAAAGGTATTTGCAAATACCGGAGAATTTATGACTAATGCTTTTAATGACTACATTAAAGAAGTAAAAGATGGTTCATTCCCTGCTGAAGAAAATTCTTATTCAGTAGATAATGGAATTTTTGACTTTATTAATGAATAAAATAAAGAGGTAAAAGATAAAATGAAAGTAGAAGGAACAGTTAAATCAGTTAAAGACCAGGTTAAAGAATGGAAAAAGGAAGGCTTAAGCATAGGATTTGTCCCAACAATGGGATATCTCCATGAAGGACATGCAAGTCTTATTAAAGCCGCAAGAGAAGGCAATGACAGAGTTGTTGTAAGTATTTTTGTCAATCCTATGCAGTTTGGACCGACAGAAGATCTTGCAAGCTACCCAAGAGACCTTGCAAAAGACAGTGCTTTGTGTGAATCCTTAGGCGTTGATATGATCTTTCATCCGGAACCTGAAGAAATGTATCATGAAAATTTCAGCTCTTATGTTGATATGTCAGTGCTTACGGAAGAACTTTGCGGATTAAGCAGACCTGTTCATTTCAGGGGTGTATGCACAGTTGTTAATAAGCTTTTTAATATTGTACAGCCTGACAGGGCATATTTTGGACAAAAAGATGCACAGCAGCTTGCAATAATAAAGCATATGGTTGAAGACCTCAATATGAATGTGGAAATTATCGGATGCCCTATTATCAGAGAAGCTGACGGACTTGCAAAAAGTTCAAGAAATACCTACCTCTCAGCAGAAGAGAGAAAGGCAGCCCTTATTCTCAGTAAGAGTATAAACCTCGGACACAAGATGGTAGAAGACGGTGAAACCGACACAGGCGTTATCACAAAAGCCATGACAGACCTTATTAACACAGAACCACTTGCAAAAATTGATTATGTTAAGGCTGTTGACGGCATCACAATAAGACCTGTTGCAAAGGTTAAGAAGCCTATGCTGGTTGCGATTGCGGTATACATCGGTAAGACAAGACTTATAGATAATTTCATGATTTAAGCTGTCCTTTAACCCCTTGATTTGACAAATTACAGAAAATGTGTAATTATATGGGGTATATTTAGAGAAGGAAAAAGTTATGATAAGAAAATCAAGTTGTATTTTTGTCCTGACACTTGTAGTCCTTGCACTTGTGGCGGCTGTCGGGGCAATTGATAATAACAGGATGATTGCCGGAAATAACGGAGTATCGGATAATGAGATTGTTACCGATATGGATGATATGGTTAAATATGATATCAGCATAGAGTCTGTAAAACAGGATAAGGTATCGGGAACGCTTTCAGGCGGAGAGACAGGTACCTCAGAGAATGTCAGTGAGACACCTACGGAGCCTGTTACACAAGCACCGACAGAACCTGCGACAG
>OGEE01000832.1_pt1 | contig 19116 bp, 20 predicted proteins | sample 1570571 | NCBI WGS metagenome assembly OGEE01 (sample SAMEA2582169, study PRJEB24529) | metagenome | biome: Human gut stool | place: China | collected 2011
GTGGTGGGCGAACTGAAGGTACCTTATATATTAATGTCGGTGCAGCCTACGCTCGCCAAGATGATGAAGGGCTTTGCCAGGGAAGTACAGCTATTGCGCGATCTGGGTGCCAAGGATATCATCCTCGACCCGGGTTTCGGTTTCGGCAAGAACCTTATCCAGAATTATCAGATTTATGATGAGCTGGAGAAGTTGAACGTAATGGAACTTCCTGTGCTCGTGGGCATCTCCCGCAAAAGCATGATTTACAAACTGCTGGGTGGCGATGCCACCACATCGCTCAATGGAACCTCTGTGCTTGATACCATCGCCCTGATGAAGGGAGCCAGCATCCTTCGTGTTCACGATGTGAAGGAAGCTGCTGAGGCTGTGAAAATCGTGGAAGCCATGAAGGAGGGCAGAGTATGATAGAGTTTGGAATCAAAGATGCGTTAGACATACTCCTGGTAGCCTCGCTGCTCTTCTACGTCTATCGCCTGATGAAGGAATCCCGCTCGCTCAACATCTTCGTGGGCATCATGCTCTTTGTGCTCATCTGGCTCTTCGTGAGTCAGGTGCTGGAGATGCGCCTGATGGGTTCCATCCTCGATAAACTGGTGAGCGTGGGAGTCATCGCCCTTATCGTCATCTTCCAGGAAGACATCCGAAGATTTCTATATGAGATAGGTTCACAGAAAGGCATGCGGAGGCTGGTCCGCTTCTTCCACTCCAGCAAGGAGAGCCAGAAGGAGGCGAACAAGGAGACCATCATGCCTATCGTGATGGCCTGCATGAGCATGGCTAAGAAATATGTGGGTGCCCTTATCGTTATCGAACGAGGCGTACCTCTGAAGGATATTATGGATACGGGCGAGGAGATAGATGCCAAGATCAATCAGCGGTTGATAGAGAACATCTTCTTCAAGAACTCACCTCTGCACGATGGAGCCATGGTGGTAAGCAACAAGCGAATCATGGCGGCAGGCTGCATCCTCCCCGTGAGTCACAACCTGGATATTCCCAAGGAACTGGGACTCCGCCACCGTGCTGCCCTGGGTATCTCGCAGAGCAGCGATGCCATCGCCGTCATCGTATCGGAAGAGACGGGACGAATCAGCGTAGCCATCAAGGGAGAATTCAAACTCCGACTCTCGGCAGAGGAGCTGGAAAGCATCCTTACTCAGGAAATGTTATAAGTTAAGTGAAGAATGAAGAATTCTTCACTTTTCTTATTACGTAAACCTTTACGATAATGATAATCTCCCGTTTTAGCTTTTTTTACACATTTTAGTGAGTGTTATTTCAAAATAAATATGTACTTTTGCAAAGTCGATGTGGCAAAACGGCAAAAAGTGCAAAAATGCAGCCTTACCCTTTGACATATCCACCATACGAAGATAATAAAATTATATAAAGAAAGAAATAAAATGGATTTATTACAGCAAATCGTAGCTCGCGCTAAAGCTGACAAGCAGCGCATCGTGCTCCCTGAAGCAGAAGAGGAGCGTACTTTGAAAGCAGCCGATAAAGTTCTGGCTGATGATCTCGCAGACATCATCCTCATCGGTAACCCTGCCAACATTAAGAATCTCGCTGCACAGTGGGGTCTTAACAACATCGACAAGGCTACTATCGTTGATCCACAAAACAACCCTAAGGCTGAGGAATATGCTGAGAAGCTCGCTGAACTTCGCAAGAAGAAGGGCATGACCGTAGAGCAGGCTCGTGAACTCGTAACTAAGAACAACCTCTACCTCGGTTGCATGATTATCAAGACAGAAGGTGCTGATGGTCAGATTTCTGGTGCATTGAGCACAACTGGCGATACACTTCGTCCAGCTCTTCAGATTATCAAGTGTACTCCTGGTATCACTTGCGTAAGTGGTGCTATGCTGCTCATCTCAGATCAGAAGCAGTATGGTCAGGATGGCGTAGTGGTAATGGGTGACGTTGCTGTAACTCCAAACCCTACAGCCGACCAGCTTGCTCAGATTGCCTATACTACAGCTCATACAGCTCAGTCAGTGGCAGGTATTGCTGATCCACAGATTGCCATGTTGAGCTTCTCAACCATGGGTAGTGCCAAGGATGCCATCAACAAGGAGACAGGCAAGAGTGTTTATATCATCGACAAGGTGAAGGATGCTGTTGCTATCGCTAAGGAGAAGTTCCCAGAGCTTCACCTCGACGGTGAGCTTCAGGCTGATGCAGCCCTCGTTCCAGAGGTAGCTGCCAAGAAGGCTCCTAAGTCAGAGGTAGCTGGTAAGGCTAACGTATTGGTAGTTCCAAACCTCGAGGTAGGTAACATCGGCTACAAGCTCGTTCAGCGCCTGGGTGGTGCCATCGCTATTGGTCCTATCCTCCAGGGTATCGCTCGTCCTGTAAACGACCTCTCTCGTGGTTGCTCTGTAGATGACATCTACTACATGGTAGCTATCACAGCTTGCCAGGCACAGGATGCTAAGAAGGCTTAAACTAACTTTATTCAATCAATAACATTACAAAATTAACATTATGAAAGTATTGGTTCTGAACTGTGGTAGTTCATCTATCAAGTACAAGTTATATAATATGGACGATGAGTCTGTATTGGCACAGGGTGGTGTAGAGCGTATCGGTCTTGATAACGCTTTCATCAAGGTGAAATTGCCTAACGGCGAGAAGAAGCAGATTATGCACGACATGCCTGACCACAAGGAAGGTGTGAACTTCGTGTTCAAGTGCTTGCTCGACCCAGAAATCGGCGCCATCAAGGACTTGAAGGAAATCGACGCTGTAGGTCACCGCGTAGTGCAGGGTGGTGACAAGTTCAAGGAGAGCGTCATCGTTGACAAGAGTGTAGAGGATGGTATCGAGGAACTTTGCGACCTCGCTCCTGTTCACAACGCAGGTCACCTGAAGGGTATCCGTGCCGTTGACTCTTTGATGCCTGGCACTCCTCAGGTTTGCGTATTCGACAACGCATTCCACAGCACAATGCCAGACTATGCTTACCTCTATGCAATTCCTTACGAGTTGTACGAGAAGTATCACGTACGCCGTTATGGTTTCCACGGAACATCTCACCGCTATGTTTCTAAGCGTGTTTGCGAGATTCTCGGTCTCGACCAGAACAACTCTAAGATCATCACTTGCCACATCGGTAACGGTGGCTCTGTAGCTGCTGTATTGAATGGTAAGGTATTGGATACTTCAATGGGCTTGACTCCATTGGCTGGTTTGATGATGGGTTCACGTTGTGGTGACATCGATGCTTCTGCCGTTACCTACTTGATGGAGAAGTTGAACATGAAGCCACAGGAGATGGCTGACTTCCTGAACAAGAAGAGTGGTGTGCTCGGTATTACAGGTATTTCTTCTGATATGCGTGATATCGAGAACGCTGCCAACGAGGGTAACGAGAAGGCTCAGCTGGCTCTCCGCATGTATGAGTATCGCATCAAGAAGTACATTGGTGCTTACACAGCAGCTATGGGTGGCGTTGACGCTATCGTATTTACAGCTGGTGTGGGTGAGAACCAGACCGACCTGCGCGAGGATTCCTGCAAGAACCTGGAGTATCTCGGTATCAAGATCAACAAGGAAGTGAACGACAAGGTTCGTGGCGAGGAAGCTATCATCTCTACTGACGACAGTAAGGTGAAGGTAGTAGTAGTTCCTACCGACGAGGAGATCGTTATCGCTCGCGATACAATGGAGTTGGTTACTAAGAAGTAATCCAGCACAAAGATATAATATAATAAGGTGAAGACTAAAACAAATGTGATAGGTCTTCACCTTTTTAATTTTTTGAGAATTTTGAGAATGATGAAAACAAAGATTGTAACTTTCGGAGAAATATTGCTTAGAATATCTAAGCCTGGTTATCAACGTTTATTCCAAGGTCACCGTATGTTTGGCAACTATGGTGGCAGTGAGGCAAATGCGGCCATCTCTTTGGCTTATTTGGGCGATAACGTGGAGTATGTTACCCGCTTGCCGTATGGCGAGATGGGACAGGCTGCATTGATGCACCTCAGAGAGTATGGTCTGAATGTTTCTCATGTGGTGCGTGGTGGCGACCGTCTTGGAACTTATTATTTCGAGGAGGCTGTGGCAATGCGCAATTCTCGCGTGGTCTACGACCGCAAGAATTCTTCTTTCTATACATTGAAGCGAGGCATGGTGAAATGGAATCAGGTATTGGCAGATGCAGCCGTATTCCATTGCTCGGGCATCACCTGTGCCATCAGTCGTGATGCCATGGAATCTACCATGGATGCCATCAAACTGGCTGTTGCCGACGGCTTGACCATTGCCTGCGATATCAACTATCGCAAGAATCTCTGGGGATATGGCCTGGAACCTCACGATGTGCTCTTCCAGATGATGCAGTATAGCGACATCATCTTTGGTGACCAGAACGAGTGGGAGGTGGCCAGTGGTGTGCCTCACATTCCTTTTGAGGCTTTGGATGAGAACTATGAGATTGATAAGGAGGCTTATCTGGCGTATTTCCGCAAGATGCACCATCTCTTCCCTAAGTGTAAGAAGATGGTGATGGCGGTGAGAAATCAGATAGCCAGCAGTCATCACACCTTGAGTGGTCTGCTCTATGATGCAGTGGAAGACCAGCTCTATACAACAAGAATATACGATATAGAGCCGATTGTGGATCCGATGGGTGTAGGCGATGCTTTCGTAGCAGCCTATATTCATGCACATCAGAAGTGGGGTGATAAGAATCAGTATTGCCTGGACTTCTCGCTCTCGGCTAGTGCCATCAAGAATACGATACCAGGCGACCAGAACTTGGTAAGTGAAGAAGAAATCATCAATAACATGACTTCTTCGGGTGGACGCATTCAGAGATAAAAGCTTTGTTGATAGTTAATAGTTTATAGTTAATAGTTTATAGTTAATAGTTGATAGTTAATAGTTTATAGCAGGAACCGCTTTAAGCAAGATTGCCCTATAAACTATTAACTATCAACTATAAATTATACTTACGGTTGGCTTTCGCCTTCCACATATTCTTCCATAAACATGTGTTCGCCATCGAATACGGCATAGGTAAACTGCCATATCCAGTCGCCCAGAATCATCAGGCGGGTCTTCTTGCTCAGCATCAGATCCAGTTCGATGTGGCGATGGCCAAACATGAAATAATCCACATCCTTGTGTCCCTGCATGTACTGCTTAGCAAAGCGGACCAGGAATTCCTTCTTTTCGCCCATGTAAGGCTCCTCCTTGCCATCGGCACGCTTCAGTCGGCTATGCTTCGCCCAGTTCAGTCCCAAAGCCAATCCCCAGCGGGGATGGATGGCATTCAAGAGGCGCTGACAGGTGCGGTTGTGGAACATTGCCTTCAGAAACTTGAATTTCTTGTCAGGGTCGCCCAGTCCGTCACCATGGGCAAGGAAGAAAATCTTGTCGTAGATTTCAACGGTCTGCGGTTTGTGGTGCACTATCATGCCACACTCTTCTTCCAGGTAGCCATACGTCCATAAATCGTGGTTTCCGGTGAAGAAATGTACTTCCACTCCCATATCAGTCAACTCAGAGATTTTTCCCAGGAAGCGGGTGTATCCTTTTGGAACAACATTCTTGTATTCGTTCCAGAAATCAAACATGTCGCCCAGCAGATAGATGGCTGCAGCCTTGTTCTTGATGCTGTCGAGAAAGCGGACGAGGCGGCGCTCCTGCATGCGGGCATGCGGAATGGCTAAAGAGCCAAGATGCGCATCAGAGAGGAAATATACATTTTTCATAAGCGATTCTTTTTAAGTGAAGAGTGAAGAATGAAGAGTGAAGAATTCAACGGCTTTGTCTTTATTCAAAGCCGAGTTCTACGCGAGCTTCCTCGCTCATCATACTCTGATCCCAGGCTGGTTCGAATACGAGGTTTACATTGGCAGATTTCACGCCTTCTACGCTATCTACCTTGCTGCGCACATCTTCCAGGATGAAGTCGGCAGCAGGGCACGATGGGGCTGTGAAGGTCATATCCAGCTCTACGGTGGCATCGTCCTTCACGTCAATCTTGTAAATCATACCCAGGTCCCAGATGTTCACGGGAATCTCAGGGTCGTAAACGGTTTTGAGAACATCAACGATTCTTTCTTCTATCTTTGTCTTTTCTTCTTGTGTCATAATTTATATTGTTTTCTGCAAAGGTAACAATAATTATAGACAATGCAAAATAAATGGAGAATTATTTTTCCTGTTTGCGCACAAAGACATGAAAAATACCTGGATTTACAACTTTCCCTTGTCGTGATAGGAATAGAAACTGCCATCGGTGATGATGACATGGTCCATGAAAAAGAGACGCATGATTTCGCATGCCTTCTGTATCTGCAGGGTGAGCTGGTCGTCTGCCTTGCTGGGCAGCGGACTATGACTGGGGTGATTGTGACAAAAGGCGATGATGGTGGCATTGTTGAGTACGGCTTCCTTGATGAGCAGGCGGATGTCGACGGCGGTTTCCGTGATGCCGCCATGCGAGAGACAACTTGCCTTGATGAGTTTGAAGTTCTGGTTCATCATGAGAACCCATGCTTCCTCTGTGTCGAGGTCCTGCATCTTGGGGAGCATGTAGTTGTAGATGGCAAGGGAAGATCCCAAATCGGGGCGGCTGCCCAGCTTATCGAGGGCACGACGCTTCCCCAGTTCACAGGCTGCAAGGATGGTGATGGCCTTGGCGGGGCCCATTCCCTTGTAGCGCGTGAGTTCCTTGATGCTCATCTTGCCGAGTGAATTGAGATTGTTGTCGCAATCGCTCATGATATGTTTCATCAGGTCTACGGCGCTCTCGTCCTGAGAGCCGGAACCGATCAGTATGGCTAGCAGTTCGGCATTGGATAGTGCTGATGCTCCCAGTCGCTCCAGTTTTTCACGAGGCTTGTCTTCCTCTGCCCATTGCGAAATAGAAAGCTTCTCACTCATAATGGATTATTTATAGAATGTCTTGTTGTATGCGCTGAATTCGCTTTGTCCCAGCACGCATCTCTTCCACCAAGCCGAGAGGAATCCGCAGCCATATCCCATGAGTTGGGTGAAGGCGGCACGGATGCTCAGCAAGCCAATCTTGATGCTGTGGTTCTCCTTGCTGCTGTCGATGAACAGCGCAATGGTGTAGAGAATGATGGAGAACAGGCCGATGCAGCCCAATGCTGCCATCGCATTGCCCAGGATAGGAAATACGTGTACGGTGCCCAGCATGTAGGGCAGGAATCCGAAGAAGAGCAGCAGGAACGTACCTATCACGCCCACGGTGAAGACCATCGGCAAGAGATGCACGAGCTTGAGACTCTCGGGATATTTCTTATAAAGGTTGATGCGGGCGATGCCACTGTTATAGACCTGTCGCCAGAACTTGCGGAAGTCGGTGCGGCGCTTGTGCCATACCCATGCCTCAGGGAACAGACGGCAACGGCAGCCTGCCTTGAAGATGCGGATAGAAAAATCGATGTCCTCACCGAAACGCATGTTGGAAAAGCCATTCAACTTGAGATAAACATCCCTGCGGATGCCCATGTTGAATGAACGAGGGTAGAACTTATCCATCTTCTTCTTTCCGCCACGGATACCACCGGTGGTGAAGAAAGAAGTCATGGAATAAGAAATGGCTTTCTGAGTGTCTGTAAATGATGAGTGTGCCTTGTCAGGTCCGCCGAATGCATCGGCAGGCTTGCGGCTCAGCTCATCACTTACAGCCTTCAGATAACCTTCTGGCAAGACCACGTCGCTATCGAGTATCAGCAGATACTCGCCCTTGGCACGCTCGGCACCATAGTTGCGACTCTGGCCCGGACCAGAGTTCTCCTTATAGTAATAATGTATATCCATCAAGTGCTCGTATCGCTTGCACACTTCCTCGCAAGGAGTCTGCGAGCCATCCTCTACGATGACCACCTCGAAGTCCTTTTCCGTTTGATGGGTAAGGCTCTCTAAAAGTTCGTCCACTTCGTCGGGACGGTTGAAAACTGGTACTATGATGGAATATCTCATTATTCTTACTATTAAGGGTTAGTTTTACTCAATAAGAGCGTAATGTTCTTGTTGAAAGAGACGGATTACTCGCTTACACGACCGAGGTAGCTGCCATCGCGGGTGTCAACCTGGATAGTCTCGCCCTCGTTAACGAACAGAGGAACACGAACCTCAGCACCAGTCTCGAGAGTAGCTGGCTTAGTAGCGTTGGTAGCAGTGTTGCCCTTTACACCTGGCTCAGAGTGAGTAATCTTCAAAGTAGTCTTCGCTGGCATCTCGGCCAAGAGGATAGTACCATCAGTTGTATCAGTAACCACCTCAACAACGTCACCCTCCTTCATGTACTGACCGCCAGTAACGTTCTCCTTAGCGATAGGCACCTGCTCGAAGGTCTCCTGGTTCATGAAGATGCAACCAGTAGCGTCCTCATAGAGGTACTGATAAGGGCGGCGCTCAACACGAACATCCTCCAATTTGAAACCTACCTGGAATGTACGCTCCAACACGCGACCATCGGCAACATTCTTCAATTTAGTGTTCATTACAGTGTTACCTTTACCTGGCTTTCTGTGCTGAAAGTCGATGCAAACCCATACTTTGCCATCCATGCGGATGCAAGTTCCAATCTTAATTTCCTGTGAATTAATCATTTCTTGTTTATCTTGAATGTTATTATAATAATCTTCAATTCGGGTGCAAAGTTACGGCAAAAACATGAAAAAACAAAGGGAAAATCGAAAAAAACATAAATATTTAAGCTAAATTTGGTAGTTTTCTTGGTTATTTCAGAAAATATGCGTAATTTTGCAGCCCAAAAAGGGCTTATTTTGCACTTTTGCGAAGAATATTAATTAAAAATAAATAAGAAAAAATGAAAAGAACATTTCAGCCTCACAATCGTCGTCGCGTGAACAAGCATGGTTTCCGTGAGCGTATGGCAACAAAGAATGGTCGTCGCGTATTGGCTTCTCGCCGTGCTCATGGCCGTAAGAAGTTAACAGTATCTGACGAGCACCACGGAAAGTAATTTCCGGTAGGAAAATTCGTCGGAGGACGATGACATTAAAAGCAGCAAAGAGAGATTCTTTGCTGCTTTTTGTCTTTTTATGCCTTTTTATGAGGTAATGAAACGCAAAAACTTTGCGTTTTATTTTGTATTGTCTTCGATTATTCCTATCTTTGCACCAAAAATTAAAGTATGACTTCATCTGAGTTTATAAATAAGTTTAAGAGTAAGTATCTTTGGGGAAATCTCGGCGCCATGGTTCTGGTGCTCGTGTTGCTCTGTGTCGGTGTTAAATTTGGCATCGATATCTATACCCATCATGGTGAGGCCATCCGTGTGCCTGACATCAGATACAAGAATATTGATGATGCCACCCACATCCTCGATGATGCGGGGCTGGAAATCGTGGTTACGGATACGGGATACGTGAGATCCTTGCCTGCCGACTGCATTCTCGAGCAGAGTCCTGCCTTCGGCGAACTGGTGAAATCGGGACATATCATCTATGTCACCATCAATTCCGACCATTCGCCTCGTATCACTATTCCGGATGTCATCGACAACAGCTCCTTGAGAGAGGCGATGGCAAAGCTCACGGCAATGGGATTCAAACTGGGTTCTCCGCAATATATTCCTGGCGAAGAAGACTGGGTGTATGGCATCCTGGTAAAGGGTAGGCATGTGGTAGCTGGCGACAAGGTTTCCATCGACGACATGCTCATCATACAGGTGGGTAACGGACAGCGTGACGCTTCCGACTCCATCGACGAGATTGATCCGGTATATCACGGCGAAGATGACGTGATGGAAGGCGAGGGTGATGAAACCACGGGTGATGTGGACAACTTCGAGGTGGTTCCTGGTACGGAACCTACTGAACCTGCTCCTTCGCATGAACACCAGCCGAACGAAGTGGTGGAGTGAGCTAATGAATAATTGATAATTAATAATTGATAGTTAAGAGTGGAAATTCTGAATTATATATATTATAGTAATAAGGTATATGCTCCTGTAGAGGATGACTTCGGTTTTGGAGGCGACGACCTCTATGAGCATTGGAAGGTGCAGGTGGATGCCAACCAGGATCCGGTTCGTATAGACAAGTATCTGGCGGACAAGATGGCTTATCAGAGCCGCAACCGCATTCAGCAGGCTGCCGATGCCGGATTTATCCACGTGAACGGCAAACCTGTGAAGAGTAACTATAAGGTTCGCCCTAACGACCTGGTTACCTTGATGCTCGACCGTCCTCGTCATGAGACAAGTATCAAGCCTGAGGAAATCGACATCAATGTGGTGTATGAAGACGACCAGCTCATGGTCATCAACAAGGAGGCAGGCATGGTGGTGCATCCGGGTGCCGGAAACTTCCATGGCACCTTGATTCAGGCTGTGGCGTGGCATCTGAGAGATATGCCTGAGTTTGATGCTAACGACCCGGAGGTGGGTTTGGTTCATCGCATAGACAAGGATACCAGCGGCTTGCTTGTGGTGGCTAAGACTCCAACGGCAAAGACGGCATTGGGAAAGCAGTTCTTCAACAAGACTACCCACCGCAGCTACAATGCCCTGGTTTGGGGAAACATCGTGGAAGATGAGGGACGCATCGAGGGCAACATCGGTCGTGACCCTAAGAATCGTCTCCGCATGAAGGTGTTCGACCCGGATAGCGGCATCGGCAAGAGTGCAGTGACCCATTATAAGGTTTTGGAGCGCTTCGGTTACACCACTTTGGTGCAGTGCATCCTGGAAACAGGCCGTACCCATCAGATTCGTGCCCACATGAAGCAGATAGGTCATCCGCTCTTCATGGACGAGACCTATGGTGGAGCCGAAATCCTGAGAGGTCAGCGAAGCAGCAGTTACAAGGCGTTTATCCAGAACTGCTTCAAGCTCTGTCCACGTCAGGCACTTCATGCCAAGACACTCGGCTTTGTTCATCCAACAACCAAGGAGCAGATGGACTTCGACAGCGAGTGGCCTGAAGATTTCAGTAAGTTAATAGAAAAGTGGCGCGGCTTCATTGCAGGCACCACACAAGATACATTCAAAAATATTTAGTGATTATGGAAAATAGCAAGAGAACGATAGCCATCGTATGTGGTGGTGATTCTTCTGAGCACGACGTATCATTGCGCTCAGGTCAGGGTTTGTATTCTTTCTTCGACAAGGAGCGTTATGATATCTATCTCGTCGACGTGAAGGGCACTGATTGGCACGTGGCCTTGGATAATGGTGAGACTATTGAGATTGACAAGAACGACTTCTCGTTTGTAAAAGACGGCAAGCATGTTTACTTTGATTATGCTTATATCACCATCCACGGACAGCCTGGTGAAAACGGCGTGATGCAGGGCTACTTCGACCTCATCCATCTGCCATATTCTACCAGCGGCGTGCTGGTAGAGGCACTGACCTTTGATAAGTATGTGCTCAACAACTATCTCCGTGGCTTCGGAATCAACGTGGCTGACAGTATCTTGCTTCGCCGTGGTGAGGAGTATGATGAGGATGCCATTGCCGAGCGCATCGGTATGCCTTGTTTCGTGAAGCCAGCAGCCGACGGCAGCAGCTTCGGTGTGAGCAAGGTGAAAAATGCAGACCAGTTGGCTCCAGCCCTCCGTGTGGCTTTCATGGAGAGCAACGAGGTGATGATTGAAGGTTTCCTTGATGGAGTCGAGATTTCTCAGGGTATCTACAAGACAGCCGAGAAGACAGTAGTGTTGCCAGCTACCGAGGTGGTAACCAGCAACGAGTTCTTCGACTATGATGCCAAGTATAATGGTCAGGTGCAGGAAATCACTCCAGCCCGTCTCTCTCCAGAGACAGCAGAAGAGGTGGCAAAGACCACATCCCGCATCTACGACATTCTCCATGCCAACGGTATCATCCGCATCGACTACATCATCTCTAAGGATAAGGACGGTAAGGACAAGGTGAATATGCTGGAGATTAATACCACTCCGGGTATGACCGTTACTAGCTTCATTCCTCAGCAGGTGCGTGCCGCAGGTCTTGATATCAAGGACGTGCTCAGCGACATCGTGGAGAATCAGTTCTAATAATTAATGAGGAGTTAAGTAGTTAAAGAAGTTAAGGAGTTAAGACAACGGTAGAATTTAATGGTATGTAAAGATATCGTTTTAGAACATTTGTCTTAACTCCTATAACTCCTTAACTCCTTAACTCCCGAAAACCATAAAGTTATGAAGATCCCTCAAGAATTTGATACCATTCGCCCTTGGGAGCCAGAAGACCTTCCTGAGGTGTTCGACCGTTTGCTGGCAAACGATCAGTTCAAGCAAGTACTTGCTTATCTTTATCCACAAGTTCCTTTTGAGATGATTGCCCAGAAGTTGAAGTCTTGCAAGACCAATCTCGACTTCCAGTTGGCTTTCGCCTACGATTTTGTCCATGGCATCCTGAAGAAGGCAGCAACGGGTTGTGAGATGGATTGCACAGCCATCGATAATACCCGCAACTATTCCTTCATCAGTAACCATCGTGATATCGTGCTCGATTCAGCTATCCTCGATGTAATGCTTATCGATAATGGCTTCAAGACCACCTGCGAGATTGCCATCGGTGACAACCTTCTGTCGCTTCCTTGGGTCAAGGACCTGGTTCGTGTCAACAAGGCGTTTATCGTGGAGCGTGCCTTGAGTATGCGCCAGATGCTCGTGTCGAGCAAGCGTCTTTCCGATTACATGCATTTTGCCATCAAGGAGAAGAATGAGAATATCTGGATTGCCCAGCGAGAGGGGAGAGCCAAGGATAGCAACGACCGCACCCAGAAGAGTATTCTGCAGATGATGTCGATGGGTGGAGAAGGCAGTATCATCGAGCGCTTGAAGCAGCTGCATCTTGTACCTCTGTCTATCAGTTATGAGTATGACCCATGCGATTTTCTGAAGGCAAAGGAGTTCCAGCAGAAGCGCGATAACGCCGACTGGAAGAAGGGCCCTATGGATGATTTGGTAAGCATGCAGACCGGTATCTTCGGCTATAAGGGTCATGTGCATTATCATGCAGCTCCATGTCTTGATGAGTATCTCGATTCTCTGGATCCTGATACACCTAAGCAGGAACTGTATAATAAGATGGCAGCCTATATAGATGAGCAGATATTCAAGAACTACCGCCTCTATCCGGGCAACTATGTAGCCCTGGATCTTCTGGAGGGTTCTGATGCGCATCAGACAGAATATACTGCAGAAGAAAAAGCTAATTTTGAAAGATATATGGAGGGGCAGCTTGCTAAAATTGACCTTCCTGGTAAGGATGAAGCATATTTGAAGGAGCGATTCTTAACCATGTATGCCAATCCGGCACGTAATTATTTGGCTGTAAATAAATAAAGTATGGATAAATAAAAAAAAGTCCGAGCCTTCATGAGCTCGGACTTTTTTTGTTTATCTGAATTGTTCTGCTTCCTGTTTCAGTGCCTGTTCGATGCCAATGGTATTGAAAGGTACAGGACCTCGGCTCAATTCCGGGATGTTGAAACTCTTCAGGCAGTCGTCGTAAAAGGTCGGCTCCTTTTGTGGGAGTACAAATGGCTTGTGGGCCTTGCCTTGCCGGTCGATATAGCAGAAGTAAGGTTTGCCGTAGATGCCATCATCCCGTTTGCTGATGAAGACAAACCATCTACCGGTATGTGACCAGCAGTGATAGGTGTCGCTCTTCTTGCTGTTCACAATGTTGAGGCTGTCGGTCTTGCCTGTCTGTAAATCCAGCATATAGAGGTCTGACTCTGTGTGCCAGGCTGGGAAGGTACCGTAATCCAGGACCGTGAAGAGACAGAATCTGCCGTCAGGACTAATCTTAGGATGACATACGGAACGGGATGAGTAGAGGGTGTCTATTCTTTCTCCAAATGTGCCATTTACCTCATTGAAGGGAATGCGCACCAAGGCATATTTCAGATTCTTCAGATTTTTCAGATTCTTGTCGGACAGTTCCTTCTTGTTGGCTGCACAGTAGTAGATGTATTTGCCGTTGGGCGAAAAGGTGGGAAAAGTCTCCAGATGGCTACTGTCGCTTTCCTGTGGTGATGAGATGATGCGGTTGTTGTTGAGGTCGGCCACATATATGTCGCTGCCGTATCATATACTTCCAGTCGCTTGTCGGCATTGATATTGAAATCTCTCACCATTGTATTGGTTGAATAGGTGAGATATCTGCCCGAAGGATTGAAACTGTAGTATATTCCAGGTAAAGCCATGCCCTTGCCTTGCAGGTTGAGTTTTCTCAGTTTACCGTTGCGGTTGAGTATGGTTCCTCCATTTTCACCTCTTAGATAGATGATGCTGAGATTCTCGTTCTGGTTGCCATACGCATACGTGTTCATCTTGAGATGTTTGAGCAGGGTGTAGTCGGCGATTATCTTTTCATCCCAGTTCTCTATACAGCGTTGTTTTATTTTGGTCTTACTCCATACGTCATAGGTTGGTTCTATGAGCTGATAGGTAAGATACGAGTCGATGCTGTCGCTCACCACTTGCCATGTAAAAGGTCTGAAGGCTGTCCATTTCCCTTCATCGCTCTTGGAATATATCTGCACCTTGATGTTCTTGCCAGCTGCCTTCGCCAGGAAATATTTCCACTCTTTTAAGTCGAACTTCAGATTTTGGCTATTGCTGGTAGCCGTCAGGGTATTATCTGCATCATCCTCATCTGCTCCTTCGATGGTGAGTACTGTCTCGATGTTGGTGAGGTGCTTGTCACGAATCTCGAAGTTGAGCGGTGCGATGTTCACGGGGATGGTAACATCAGCATAGTCGGGATACATATTGGGCAGATGATTCTTCTGCTCTGCATTCTCATGTGTCTGGGCGCATGAGGCGAACAGAAGGAGTCCTGCCAGGGTGATATTTAGAATGTTCTTGTGTTTCATCTTACTTGCTTTATAAACTGGTTGTTGTTGTCTTGCTGCTCAAGTCTGATGTTCTTGCGCTTGTCGAGATACGTCTGCAGTATGGCTTTCTCTTCTGCACTGGCGTTTTTGCCGAGAGAAGCGAAAATGCGGTCGGCCCATCTTTTCCAGACGAATGTCTTTTGAAGAATACGAAGATATTTGCGGGTGGCGGCATAATTTCCTCTTACCAGATTGATTTCTGCGAGTCGCTTCACCATGCGGATGTTGCGGCAGTTGGGGGAATATATGTTTCCCAGCATGGCTGTCCGTTCGCAGAAGGTCATATCGTCTAGAGCCCAGTATAGTTCATTCAGTGCATGGATGGTGAGCAGGGAAGGGTTGGCTTCCAATGTCTCAAAGGTACCGATGTCTTTGTTGGGGTACTTCTTTAAGGAAGCAGGCTGACTGCGAAATTGAGCCATGATGAGGTCATGGTAGAACTTCATGTATTGGTTCGGGTTCTTATCCTTTTCTACCATGTTGACTACCCGGTTGTAGTTGCCAAAGTAGTATTCACAATCCACGGCGAGTGTCCTTTCCTGGTCTAATTGTGGTTTTACCAATTTGCCTATACCTGGATACGTATAGATGGTTTGGAAATCACAGAAGTAAAGGCGTTTGCAGAGCATGAGCAGGAAGAAGGTAATCACCAGGGTGGTCAGGCAATAGTAGCAGCCTGCTTTCATGATGTTCTCGAGGCTGCCTATGAAGACCAGTGCGCCGTAAATCCATACGCCGTATCCGAAGAACCAATGACATACGAAAATTGATATGGTGATACTGAATGTTGAGATCCAGATCGGAAGTCCCATGCGATGCAATGTAGGATTATTTTCGTCCATCTTTTCTATCTTGTTGATCAACTTTCTGGTGCTGACAAGTATTGTGGTGCTGATACAGAATACGCTGGCACCACCGGCTATTGCCAGAATGCTGCTCAGGCGGTAGTCGTAGTCAAAGCTGAAGCATACCAGCAGCGTCATCACGACGAATGCCGCAAGGTTGGGTAGCCATGTTCCCTTGATATCTGCCTTTCTTACCGCACATTTGATGTTATGCCCGGCGAGAAGGATGCAGAGGGTAAGAATGGTAGCCCCCATAAAGCGATAGAGATAGAACTGTGTGAGAAAATCACCAGCCATACATGCCAGCCAACCTGGTTTTTCCAGATAGGTGGTAAGATAATCCCATGATGCCAGGAACAGCTGGTTCTGCTCCTGGTAATACAGATGATAGGGATAGCAGAATTGGAAGAAAGCAAAACATGCTATAGCCCCAAATACATATATGATGAATATGCAAAAGCTTTTTAGATTACTATTCATAATTTGATAAGTTTGGTTATTGCAAAGGTAGAAAAAAAATATAAGAATAAGTAATAAAAATGCAGAAATTTGCTTGTAGGGGGCAAATTTCTGCATTTTTATTATCTTTCTGCGATACATTCCATCTCAATCAGCCATCCTGGTCTGCAGACTTTGGCTTCTACGATGATGCGGGGTATCTGCGGATAAAACTGTTGCATCATTCCATCTACCGTATGATAGTCGGAAATATCTCGCAGGTAGATGATGAAGTATTGGATATTGTTCATGGTGGCATCGCCATCTTTCAGCAAGGCTCCTACATTCTCCAGCAGTCTGCCGGTCTGTCTTACAATATCTTCTTCATAAACTACGTTTCCCTGTTTGTCGATGCTCGCCGTGCCTGAGATGAAGTATTGCTGCTTGAAATGCTGGCTTCCATCAGAATTGCTGCAATGCGTTGGCAGCGTAACCCGGGTTCCCCTTTCGAAGGCTACGCCATATTCATGGGTAGGGTTCAGATGTTCCAGTGCCTGGAGATACTTCTTGTCTTCTTCCTTGATGCCGGGGAAGGTGAGGAAATCGATGGCTACTGCTGCATGGCGAACGGGAGTAGCTCCTCCGATGCCGGTGCTGGCGATGTAGTGGGTGTCAGCAGTTAATCCTTCCTTGTCGAAAATGTCGTTGCGTGCTTCCACTACGCCCTGGTAATTCACGTCGATGTTGGTAACGTATATCCAGGTACGCACAAGATTGCGTTCCATCGTCATATCCGTATCTGCAATGATTTGCAGATATTTGTTGAAAAGAAGGTTGGTCTGCTCGTATGAATCCTTCCCCTTTGCTTCTTCCTCCGTCAGGCGAAGACTATGGAATAGGAGTGGTGTCTCATCGTCCGTGGTCTTGACCAGAAGTGAAATCTTGCTGCCGCAGAGGGGTGTTTGCTCTACGATGGTGAGGTGTATATCTTTCAGATACTCTTGATAGAGAAGAGAGTCCTGGAAATCCTGAATCTGATTTTGGGAGTCGCTGAGAAATACCTTGCAATATTGCAAAGTGCGATGCTCCTGTTTCTCAATGTCGAGATAATTACCTAGTTTTAGATACAGAAAGTTGAGGCGGTCATTGAATGTCCCCATCACTTCTGGTGTTATAATGCTGTATTTATCCATCTTGTTTTTGTCTTTTCTTCTGAATATCTTCTACAATTTTTCTGCAAAGTTACGGATAATTCATGAGAAAAGAAAAAAACAAGATGGACTTTTGATGAAAATACCTACTTATGGTGATGGGTATTCCTGCTATCTGTAAAATATTAGAGCGATTCGAGCATGCGCTTGATTACAACCTCGGCTGAAATCTCACGGTTGGCTGCCTCTGGAATTACTAGACTGTTCTTGCTCTCGATGACATCATCGGTAACAATCAGTCCGCGGCGTACTGGCAGGCAGTGCATGAAGCATCCGTCATTGGTCCAGCTCATGTGCTCCTCGTCGATGGTCCAGCTCATATCCCTGCTCAATATCTCACCATACTGTGCTGGGTCTTTCACGCCCGGACAGCTCCAGTTCTTGGCGTAAACGAAGTCTGCACCTTCCAGTGCCTTCTTCTGGTCGTACTCCACCTTGGCATTGCCCACAAACTTAGGGTCCAGCTCATAGCCCTCAGGGTGAGTAACCACGAAATCAACATCGGCTGCGTTCATCCACTGGGCGAATGAGTTTGGCACAGCCTGAGGCAGGGCACGGCAGTGAGGAGCCCAGGTCAAAACTACCTTAGGACGAGCCACCTTCTTATGCTCCTCGATAGTGATGAGGTCGGCGAATGCCTGGAGTGGGTGAACGGTGGCTGTCTCCATGGCGAAGACTGGGCGGCCGCTGTACTTCACAAACTGGTTTACGATGGTCTCGGCGTAATCGTAGTCACGGTCTTTCAAACCGGCAAAGCTGCGCACGCCAATCAAATCGCAGAAGCTACCCATTACTGGGATAGCTTCCAGCAGATGTTCGCTCTTGTCGCCATCCATGATAACGCCACGCTCTGTCTCCAGTTTCCATGCACCGGCGTTCACGTCGAGCACGATCACATTCATGCCCAGGTTCATCGCAGCCTTTTGTGTACTCAGTCGGGTACGGAGACTGTTATTGAAGAATATCATCAGCAAGGTTTTGTTCTTGCCCAACTCCTGATAACCGAAACGGTTTGCTTTCACTTCCTGTGCCTCGGCGAGTGCTGCTTTCAAGTCGCCAAGGTCTTCAACATTAAAGAATGTCTTCATTGTTATTTCGTTTTTTGTTTGTTATTTCTAATATAATGCTATTGAATTCTTCACTCTTCACTTTTTGTTCTTCACTTCCTTGTCTGTCCCTGACCTGTAATCAACCACTTGTAGGTGGTAATCTCTTCTAGCGCCATTGGTCCGCGGGCTCCAAGCTTTTGGGTGCTGATGCCAATCTCTGCGCCCAATCCGAACTGTGCGCCATCGGTAAAGCTGGTAGGGGCGTTTACATAAACGCAGGCTGCATCTACCATTGTCTGGAACTTCTTCTGGGTTTCTTCGTTATTGGAAACGATGCTCTCGCTGTGTCCGCTTCCGTAGGTGTTGATATGCTCGAGTGCCTCATCTTCCGAAGCCACGGTCTTGATACCCATCTGCATGCTGAGCCATTCGGTGTTCCAGATGCTCTTCATGTTAGCATCAGTTTCCTTCATCTTCGCTTCGCTTTCCTCTGCCTTATATAATAAGGTGTCAGGATAGTGCCCCTTTAATGCCTCGTAGGCCTTGGCATCAGCATGAATCTTGGTCTGCTTCTCGGCGAGCCCCTCGCAGAGGGCAGGGAGGTCGCTTAATCTGCTTTCATGAATCAGCAGACAGTCGAGTGCATTGCATACGCTCACTCTTCGGCACTTGGCATTTGTGATGATGCGCTTGCCCA
>OGEE01000846.1_pt1 | contig 18851 bp, 15 predicted proteins | sample 1570571 | NCBI WGS metagenome assembly OGEE01 (sample SAMEA2582169, study PRJEB24529) | metagenome | biome: Human gut stool | place: China | collected 2011
TCTCCTTTGGTCTATTTTTTCCCTATCCCACACAAAACAAAACTCCTTAATTAAAAAACCTTTTTTTACTTCTACATATCCCATCACCTCATCATTCAAATAAAGTATCCATCTTTCATCCTGTTTCTTAATTATCAACTCCTGTAATTGACACAACTCATATGCATATTCATGTTTCTGGACAACCTCAAATAAAAAGCTCTCATTGATTTCCTTTCGTGTATAATATGTAGAAATATATGCCTCATCATTCTCTTCACTTCCCAATTCAACACAATCCCTATTATCACTTCCTAAAATGAAATAATACACTAATTTATCCATTGTAGAATCTACTTTCATCGCTGAGCCCATCATCAGACAACCGATCAAAAAAATAATTGTCCAAAACAAATATATTCCCCAATAAGCAGATTTGCTTTTGACAATATTCTTATCACGATGTCTCCCAAAGCACATAAGATGTGTTAATTGTCTTGGATAAAAAATAATCAAAAAAGCTGAAACAACTATATAACATATTTTCATTTTATTATCTTTCTCCTGAATCCGTGAAGTTCACGAATTTATAAAGTTGATTCCCTAAAAAGCAAATCAACTCAAAAGTCTTTGTGCAGTTAACGAGTTACATTATCATTGAACAAATCATGGATAACTCAATATGTTCGATTATCCTCACGCTTCGTTGGATACATAATCCTATTACTTTTAGGTGTATTTCAGACACTTTTTTATCTGTATTATTTCAAATTTTCCCTCATATTTGAGGTTTTGATATTTTTTAGAACCATAGTAGAACCACGCATGCACAAACTGTGCTTTTACAATTACTCCAAACCATTAGCTCTGCTCGAATATACAATTTCCAACAATTCTCCCGTCGTATCAAAAGCTCTTAATTTAGCAAGTAAATCTTCATCTTCTGTATTTACTACCGTCTTAACTCTATCCGGATTTTCATAAATTCCACATGATGTAACAAATGGAAGTTCCTTGTTTATCATTGCCTGTGTAATCCTATTCTGTAAATCTGTTAACTCTGCGGAATAATCACTTGCTTCCTGATAGGTACTTTCATCTGCCGGAGCATCCTGTATTTCTGTATTTACTTCTGACTCACTAACCCGTTGCTCAGTTTCCTGCTGCTCAGAAATGGAACAATCAATATTTAGTATTTCTTCAATTACGTCTTTTTGCTCTTTCCTCAGTTCATTATAAGCAACTCCACCATATTCATAAAACGTTCCTGAAACAGCAGTATATTTCAAACTGTCTAGTTTACATCCATTTGCCATACTAAAAGTCAGATATCTAGCATTTCTTACAGCGTTCAGCATACCACCATCATCTTGTCCATAATTAATTCTATCCCAATTTTCAGGTCCATAACAAGTAAGTGAGTTCAATACTTTATAAAGAGATGTAATACTATCTGAATCAGTTATTGAAACATTTCCTATCTCAAGCTGTAATGCTTTTCCTTCATCTGTATTATCTACATCTGAAGGTTTCACATAAACTTCTTTTATATCTTGTTCACTATGCACATCATATATCAAAGAAAGAACATCCTTGAATGGATATTCATCACTTTCAAAGTACATAAATTTCCATAACAGATATGTTCCGGCAGTCTTCCTAATAATATATTGCAAGTCATTATGTCCTGATACATAATATGTTTCTTCGTTGGCTTCTACCTCTTTTCCCATTGACTTTTCCAACTGTTCACTTGAAACAGAAGCAACTGCTTCATATACCGCAGTATACTTATCAATTTGAACCTTGCAACCTTTCATTGCCTGCTGAGATTGCGAACCATCAGCAGATGCTAATAATGTATCAATCGCAATGAATCTTTCCTGGTCAATTGATGGGACATCATTCTCTTCTACACCAGTATTATCAACAACAATTGTTTTCTCAGGTTCCTGATTTATAATTGATGTCTTTACAAAAGCACCGATTCCCACCCCAAGAACAACTACTAAACATGCTGCAATACTTCCATATTTAACAATTTTGCTTATATTTCTTTTTTTATTCATATTTTGTCCTCCTTGTTCACTTCTTCTAAGTAAATCCTCATCCAAGTTTCCAAAGCCGATAAATAAATCCTCTTTATTCATGAAAGATATCCCTCCTTTTCCAATCTGTCTCGCAGTTTATTTCTTGTGCGATTAAGCATCACTCGAATATTATTTTCTGACATACGATACCTAACTGAAATATCCTTAATTGAATCTGAATAGAAATATCTTCTGATAAAGACATTTCCTTCTCTTTCAGGTAATGCTCTGACAAATGTGTTTATTGTTTCTTGCAATTCTTCTACAATATACAATGCTTCTACATCTGAATGTCCTGCCAAGCATTCTTCCAATTCTTCCAAAACTAATGCAATCTCTCCTCGTCCTCTTTTTTGTGTATATTTATTTCTATATTTATTAAAGGACAGATTCCGCACAATTTTAGCTAAGAACAGATTAAAGTGTACCGGATGTGTTGGTGGTATTGAATCCCATGTTTGCATCCATGTATCATTTAGGCATTCTTCCGAATCCTGCCTATTTCTAAGAATGTTGTTTGCAATCTTATAACAATATGAGCCATATTTTATTGAGGTTTCTTCTATTGCTTTTTCATCCCTGTTAAAATACAGTTGAATGATTTTTTCATCTGTCATTACTCTACTCCTTAAATCGCGACTTTAAGTTCTCTACATCCTATATGACACCAAATAATTCAAAACATTACAATGATTTTTATAAAATATAGCACGAAAGAAGGGGCTTGCATATACAAGCCTCCCTCATAAATTTTCATTTGTCTACTTCATTAACTGGGGTTTCACAATCAGATATACCTTCGTCCTTTCTAGCATAAAAGGGATAGAACAAACACTTTTCCGTGTGAGTCCTATCCCTTTATATTGTTATTTGTAACCAAAAAAATGTAACACAATGGCTATTGTGTTACATTTTTCTGCTCAATAAGTATATCGGATATGAATTATATTTCTTAAAGGATAGTGCTTTTCATCTGTGATGTAGTCAAGGGATATTTCTCTTTTGTGTTTCCTGCTCCATGTCCGCAGCGCTGTGTAGCTAGCGTTGCGGATAACGACTTTGCAAAAGGCGTGAAAGGTATACTCGATATGTTCCCGGTAATCTTTTGTGCAGGTCATGGAAATTCCCCCTTAGCTGCCTAAAAGCAAAGACAGGCGGGGCTGTCAATAGCGGACGTAGCCCGTTCATTTTACTGTGGACTAATATGTGTTGCATTTTTTTGCTTTCTTAATTCTGTTCCCACTAACACAATAGATAGCACAAACGCTGAAAAATCAGCAATAGGCCCCGCTAGCAATACTCCCATAATTCCGAAACGAAGCGGGAGCAGCAGGGTAAGCGGAATCAAGAAAAAGGTCTGCCTTGTTAATGCCAACAGAGCACCTCTTAACGATTTTCCTATTGCGGTAAAAAAGCTGGAAGAAAGCAACTGCACACCATTTACCAACACCATGAAAAGATAGGTACGCATGAACAAAACAGCAAATTCAAAATACAGCTCGTCCCCGTCTCCGAATAGTGAAATGATAGATTGCGGGAAAAATTGAAATGCGATAAAAGCAATAGTGGAAACAACAAGATTCCACTTTACTGCAAGCATGTAAGCCTCCCGTACCCGATGATATTGCCCTGCTCCATAGTTGAAACCGATAATCGGCTGTGTCCCTTGCGAGATTCCTACAACAATCGCAAGGATTATGGCATTTGTTTTCATAACAATTCCGCAAGCTGCCAAGGGAATATCCGTTCCATATTTTGTTAATGCGCCGTAATAAGTCAACGAATTGTACTGAATGATTTGAATCACGGTAACTGCAATCTGGTTTGAGCTGCTGCTTATCCCCATGCTGCAAATTTTCAGGCTTTCTTTAATGTCCAATAAAAACGACTCTTTTTCAAAATGGATTGTTTGGAAACGCCATAGATAACGGAGTGCGAGTATGAAAGAAAAAATTTGCCCAATAACCGTTGCCCAAGCTCCACCGGCAATTCCCCAATCGCAAACAAAAATAAAAATGGGGTCAAGAATGGTATTGATAATAGCTCCCACAACCATGCAGACCATTGAATACTTTGGTTTTCCATCTGCTCGAATCAAATTGCACATACCATTCGTTACAATGAGAAACGGCATTCCAATCAATGTTATGCTGGCATACTGCTTTGCATATGGAAATACATCTGTCGTTGCCCCAAATGCCTTTAGGAGCAAAGACAGAAAAGTTTCTCCAACCAGCAAATAAATAATTCCGAAAATTCCCATCAGAACAATACCATTTCCCGCTGCTTTGGCGGCAGCTTTCGGCTCTTTGCGTCCAAGACAGAGGGAAACACGGGAAGCACTGCCAATTCCGACCAGTAGTGCAATGGCAAGGCAGATGGTAGAAAACGGGTAGGCAACATTGGTTGCTGCATTTCCCAAATAACCGACCCCTTGACCAATAAAAATCTGATCCACAATATTGTAGATTGAGCCGACAAGAGACGCCACAATACTGGGAACAGCAAAATTTTTCAACAGCTTTGAAATTTTTTCATAGCCCAGAGGATTTTCAGTCATTGAACTCCTCCCCCCTTCTCTCTATATGGAGTTCCGATGTGATATTTCTGCCCGCCTGTATTAAGAAATCCATAAAAAGGTTCTGCTCGGATTCGCTCATACCCTGCAATAAAAGAGCTTCTGTCTTTTCGCATATCATCTGTATCTCGTCAATAAGAGACAATGCTCTTTCTGTAGGATACAATTTACATGTCCGCTTATCCTTATCATTGGGAGAACGTGTAATCATTCCCTGCTTTTCCAATGTCGCAACCGTCCGTACAATATTGCTTGGATGAACATAGAACATATCCATTAAAGAATCCTGTAAAATGCCAGGCGAACGACAGATTTTAACCAAAAACATATATTGGCTGTTGTTGATTCCAAAGGGGGCAAGCTGTTTATCCAAATAGATTTTGTAAAATCGGTCTGTTACTGAAAGCCATTTTAATAGTTGCATAGATATATACCTCCAATCAGAACGTATTATGCGTCAATATGCGTGCGCACGCAAGTATTTTTTCTGCCAACAAATATTTCCAAATTAAGGTATTGAATCCTTATCGTGTTTTTGTAGATAGGTATGAGAGGGATTCCGTAGTAGTCGGCATTGTGGGAATGTGTATAACTGGCTGTCTTATAGAGTTATCCATGATTCCATAGCCTGTTATGCACATTTCCACAATGCTTGTCTTTTGGTCTTTGTTTTCTTTGGTTCGGAATAGTGTGGTGCTGGCGGTCTATCTCTTGTTTTCGGTTGCTTGCTTCTTTACCGTACATGAGCATTATCTCCGGGGATGCAGCAGCAGATCACAAGCGGATACCGAAAAGGTTTCTGCACTCAAAGTACCGGAAAAGCCCCTGCCGCCTTCCTCGATCCTCACGCTCTCTGCAGATGCAGAAATTGAAACGCCTGCGTCCATTGAAGATACCAACTGGCATGAGCTGCAGAATGCTTTCCGGACAAAAAAATCCTTACCGGAACTCTTGGCGGTATTGAAAAACTAGAAACCGGCGGAACGATTGCGATTGTCTATTATAAAGAGCAGCGCATTGTGATTCCCTTGTCGGAAATGATGATAAACCTAAAAGAAGATGCCTCTTCAGACTACGGTGACATCATTAACCGCCAGAATAAGATTCTCGGCAATATGCTTGGATCCGAAATTGATTTTCTCATTAAAGGAATTGACAATAAAACCAGGTCCGTTGCTGCCAGCAGAAAAGATGCCATGCTTAAGAAACGGCAGATCTTCTATCTTCCTGATGCCAACGGAGTATCCCGGGTCTGCGAAGGCCGTATCGTGCAAGCAAGAGTCCTTGCGGTCGCAGAAAAGACCGCGCGTGTGGAGATCTTCGGTGTCGAATATTCGATTCCTGCAAGAGACCTCTCCTACGACTGGATGGGAGACGCCACGGATAGCTACCATGTAGGGGACCAGATCCTTGTCCGCATCACACATGTTTCTGTTACTTCCGTATCAGACATTACTGTAAAAGCAGATGTAAAGAGCGTTATCGGAAATGCCAGTGCTGAGAATCTTAAGAAATGTAAAGTCCAGGGAAAATATATCGGTACAGTTACGGATATTCACAAAGGTACTGTCTTTATCCGTTTAAGTATCGGAGTCAATGCTGTCGCTCATAGCTGCTATGATTCCAGGCTTCCCGGAAAGAAAGACGAAGTAAGCTTTGTAGTCACCCGGATTGATTCGGAACGAAATGTAGCGGTTGGGCTGATTTCAAGAATCGTGAAACAAAATATTTGAGAGCCTTATCGAATCTCTCTTACGTAAACGCTCCATAGCGTTTACAATCTTACCGCTTTGATCCCAGTATTATCTAAATTATATAAATCCCTGTCTCCTTAATAGGAAACAGGGATTTATATAGTATTTTTCTCTAACAAATAAAGTATTTATTTGTCATATACAGGAAACTATTAATTAAAGGAAAAGTGCATTGGGGGTTACAATCGAGATAATAAATCCCCTATAGTTCCCATTTTCAATCTTATCACTCAACATCTCAATATTTGAGCGTTCTCATTATGGTTTCAAATTCTAATTCCTCATTTTCATCCAACAGTTGTGCGCAAAACAAAACTTCATTCTTAGAAAATCCAAAATACCATATTTCATCCTTTGGAGGAGTTGCTCCATTTTCGACCTCTGCAGCACTTAATTCCCATGCAACCACAAGTTTTTGGATTTTTTCTTCTTTCCTACCTAATTGTAGCTCACTACTACTCTTTAGTTCTGCATGCTGACCTAAATATACTTGCACAAATTTATCTGCTGTTGTTTCCCGATCAATCCATGATGATTCTGCAAATTTTGAAATTTCCACATTTGCTATTTCCCTGTCTTGATATAATAGTATGAAATTGGCATAATCATCTCTAATATCAATTCCATTTATTGTCCAACCATCATCCGGTGTCCATGATGCAATATTATTAATTGGCTCTGTTTTACTTTTACAGCTTACTAAGCTCAAACATAAAATTGCAATAACGAAGATCAGTTTTTGTTTATATCTATTCTTCATAACTTAGCAGTACAGCCTCCTGTTATTTGGGATATCTTTAATATTCCTTTTTCCGTTGCATGCTTTTCCCAGTCATTTTCTGTCAATATCTCTAGCGGTAATAATCTCTGTGGACCGTTTTCATCCTCTTCATATCCCCAGGAGTATCCGCCCAGGAATTTCAGTTTATTGCTATTCATGCGGGAGGGCAGATCTACTAGATAGGTATAAGCTGTCCATTTCAAATGTCTACACCCAGCCAAATTACAACAGGGAGCATCAAATATTTCTGCCGGATAACCATACACAAAATATGGATTCCCTTTTTCCAGATTATCATCACTGACATCTATGGAAAGCTCTCTGTTTTCCCCATAATTTTCAATTCTTTCCACGAATTGAATAAATCCACAGGATCTCCGATAACCGGTTGCATTCATATGTTCAAAGTAACCATGCATTACTGGATAACCTATGCAACATATTTTATCTATCGGAAATCCCTGAAGGGCATCATAGCCAATTTCCCTGGAATCTGTGCCTTGTTTGTATTCTACTGTAAGCATTTCTTCTATGCCATGAAGTGTAAAAGGAATTGTTACTCTGCTCTTCAGCGCGTGAAATACTTCTTCATGTGTCATTCTTTCGTTACTATTTTCTGCCAGCAAATCTGCCTCGTCTAATGCTTGTTCTATATCATAAGTATCTTTTGAGTTTTCCATGTTTTTCTCCTGAATATCAATATCGCTCTCATCGGTATTCTCATTTCTGGCAACGGATCCATACAATATAATTTTAATAATATTATCCATCATTTCCAATAGAGGATGCACTACTGTTATTTATACATAATTATATCTCTGCCTTTTATTATTCACAATAAAAAAATAGAAACACAATTCACATTGAACATCATTAAAATTATTGAATAAAATTCAATATCTTGACATATAATTATATTATAATTATAATTTAATTATGAAAGGTATTAGTTTTGAATGGGATGATAATAAAGCAGCCATCAACGAGGCAAAACATCACATCACATTTTCAGAAGCCAGCACTGTATTTGCGGATGAAAATGCCATTTTGTTTGACGATCCCAATCATTCACAAGAGGAAGAAAGGTTTATGATGTTGGGGCTAAGCGATCACGCAAAAATGTTAATTGTATGTCATTGTTATCGCGGTATGGATGATGTTATTCGTATTATCTCCGCCAGAAAAGCAACCAAGAATGAAACAACTCAATACTACAAAATTAACGAAAGGTGGTAAGTCAATGGAAAAGGAATACGATATCGAAAAATTAAATCCCAGAAAAAATCCCTATGCAAAGCGTGTAAAAAAGCAGATTACTATTAACATTGATGGTGATACCATTGATTTCTTCAAGGCAAAATCAGAAAAATGTGGTATTCCCTATCAAACACTAATTAATCTGTATTTGTCAGATTGCAAAGAGCAAAACAGAGAATTGGAATTAAAATGGAACTAGCCCAACATTGTACAAGGATGTCAGCAATGCCGACATTCTTGTTTGTTTATAGAGGATAAATTCAAAAATAGGAGAAACGCTGTAAAATCAACGTTTCTCCTACTCTTAAATTGATGCTGGTGGCCGGACTTGAACCGGCACGGAGTTGCCCCCGAGGGATTTTAAGTCCCTTGCGTCTGCCTATTCCGCCACACCAGCGGACGCATTGCGTTATACTCGACTGCATGGACTTACGCGCTAAGCACTGTTCCATTGAGCTCATCAACGCAAATGGATGGAGGTGGATTCGAACCACCGAAGCAAATTGCAGCAGATTTACAGTCTGTCCCCTTTGGCCACTCGGGAATCCATCCATGTCAGGCAAAGTGCCCTAACAATGTGAAATTGTAGCATATGTTCACACAAATTGCAATATGTTTTTTCTATTTTAGTGTAAAAGTTCAGCCATAGGATGACAAAAGCAACGATTGGGTGCTCGCGCTCAAAGCGTGTTAACGCGACTTTGCGAATGACGCAGGCTGAACTGCTTCAATATAGTACAGATAAAAAGGATACTGCGCCAGCTGCATCTGCCCGTAATCAGTCACCCGATATCCATCCTGCTGTAATCCGGCAACAGCCTCATCGCCCATAGCCTCCGGTGTAAAATACCAGAATCTATCGGATTCTGCCTGGTTGTAATCACCGTTTATGATCTCATTATCCGGATAATAATAATACAGCACGGTCCAGCCCAGATGTTTTACGCCGTTGGTGACCATCTGCACATCCTCTTCGGGCGTGCCGATCAGATCCAGGGTCTTGTCAGTCTCTACCTTCTGCTGTTCATAACTGCCATAAGATTCCCGGTAATTCTGTATTCCCATGCCAAACATTACAAGCAGTAACAGCACAAACAGCAATCGGGCTGACAGCTCCAGGCCCTTCCAGGACCGGTTCTCCAGCTCCGTCACCAGTTCCAGCACCCGGCTGCTGCCGATGACCAGCATCATGATCGCCACTGCACTTAACGGATACAGATATCTCTGCGCCAGCATCGGTGCCATTACAACACTCAGCAGATACGCAAATGCCAGCGTTCCCAGGATCGTGCAGGCACCTACTACCATGGCGTAAGTTTTGTCAGACCATCTTTTCACTGACGGCTTCTGCAGACGAATACCCTCTTCTCCCATGGAAAACAGGGACGAATCCGTCACCAGCGTCACTATCAGCAGTACTAACAGCAACGGAAATACAATTACATTCATCCGTCTGCCGCCCATGACGATCTCCAGGCTCTTATCCAGCCCGAGGATCTCCGTCATCCACCAGCCTCTGCTGACATTTTTCAATCCCGCATAGAAAAAATACAGCCAGGGAGCATAGCCGATCAAAAATGCCACGATTGCCAATACACCTTTTGTCCAGGTCTTACCGCGGTATTTGATCCACACTGCCACTCCGGTGAAAAACATCATAATGCCCACGGCTACCAGAGCATAATAGTGAGAATATGCCGCGCCCAGTGCCCACAATACCATTCCGGTCCAGGTCTTCCTGGTGCCATCCGCTATTACACGGTAAGAACAGTAAAAGCAACCCATTACACACAAAAAGGCAAGTGCATACATACGAACTTCCAGATTATATTCCAGGCACGCCTGTCCCAGACCCGATATCATCACGAAAAATGTGGTCGGGAGCATACCGAAATGTTTCCGTATCACTGTCAGTGCCAGCACGATACCAATGGCAAACGGTACCAATGAAGCCAGATGGAATACCGGAACGCTGAATCCGAACAGGGTTCCAAACAGTTTCAGCCAGTAATAATACAGCGGCGGATGATTATCCCAGTAATACAGCACCTGCAGGATACCACCGACGCTCTTATGTGCAGTATTTGCAGAAAAAGCTTCATCTCCCCACAGCACCCGGTCGGACATCATGCTGAAATTGAGACAGATCACCAGCACACTGAATGCCAGTACCACGACCGGTCCTATGTATCTGTATACAATGTTCCATCCTTTGCTGTCGGCGATTTTAGTCATAACACTGTGAATCTTCTCATGTTTACCGGCTTTCGCCTCTTCCACGAACAGTTCACAAATGGTATATGCCAGCATGATGCAGATTTCCAGGCTCAGCACTTTGACTGCATATTCCCGGGATTCTACGAGTTTTCGCAAAATTGTATTGTCGTCATTGCCGGTCAGGGAAAGCAATACCCACGGCACAAAAAGCATGATCATCAGACAGGTTGCATAACGAAGAACATACGCTCCCTTACTTCCGGTCACCGTCTTCCCGGTGCTTCCATTATTTTTCAAAACATATTGCCGCCAGATCCCTAAGGATACCAGCGGCAACAGCAGGGTTATGATGATGGTAAACATCTGAAATCCTCTCTGTCTTTGGTAAATTATATTTTTTTCTACACGTTATTCCTGCACATACTTCAGGATTGTCGCGGAAGTCTGGGGCATCTCGATCAGGATCTTCCCTGCCTTGATCTCATACTCCGCGCCTTCCATGCAATATCCGTCATCTCTGGACTGCAGGATCACTTTCATCTTACCTGTCTTAGGGGTTCCGATCTCCCACACATGAATCTCTTTGGTGATAGGGTGATAATTATTATTGATCAGGATCGCACACTGCCCCTTGCGGTTAAAACGTCCGTAAGAAATAAAGTTGTAGTCATTTTCCAGCATTTTCAAAGATCCGCTGCGCAGCTCTTCATTTTCACGACGCAGGCGGATAATATCTTTGTGGAAGGATAAAAGTACCTGATCTTCATGCCCCCAGGGATAAGTTCTCCGGTTATCGGGATCCGTGAATCCGCAGACACCGGCTTCATCTCCGTAGTAGATCGTCGGTGCGCCCGTCCAGGTCATCTGGATCACAACGCCCTCCCTGAACACTGCCTTATTGATGCCCTGTTCCGCAGCCTGCGGTCCCAGTGTATTGGTACGTCCCACCTTATGGTTCGTTCTCGTCAGGAAACGGGAATGATCATGGTTGGACAGTTCATTCATAGCCACCTGCCAGCTGGGCATGGAAAAGCTGGAGGTATGATGCCGCATGGCTCCCCAGAAGCTCTCTGCGTTGCCAAGCAGGTCCTCTCTGTAGTCATCGCTGTGCTTCTCCATACCGGTGAGGAACCAGGTCACAGGCTCCATGAACGCATCGTAGTTCATAACAGTATCCCATTCGTTGCCCTGCAGCCAGTCTCTGGTATTGCCGTAATGCTCTGCCAGAATGATCGCTTCCGGATTGGCCTCTTTTACCGCTTTCCGGAATTCCTGCCAGAAATGATGATTGAACTCCTGGCTGTGACCTAAGTCTGCCGCCACATCCAGTCTCCAGCCATCCACATTATAGGGCGGAGATACCCATTTTTTTGCAACATGAAGAACGTAATCCATCAGTTCCTGAGAACCTTCGTAATTCAGCTTCGGCAGGGTATCATGTCCCCACCATCCGTCATAGGAATTGTTATAGGGCCATGCTGCCTGATTATGGAAATCAAAATAATTCCGGTAAGGGCTGTCTGCGCTGACATAAGCACCCTTGTCATAGCCTTCCGCATTCTCGTAGATACGTTCTCTGTCCATCCATTTATTAAAGGATCCACAGTGGTTGAACACACCGTCCAATATGACTCTCATGCCTCTGCGATGCGCCTCTGCCACTACCTGGGCAAACATCTCGTTGCTCGCCTCTAAGTTCGCCTTATTGGTCACGCGGTCGATATAGCGGGAAGCGAAACGGTTATCCCGCTGTCCATCCGGAAGTAGCTCTCCCTCATCACTGACGATCTTACCCAGATGGGGATCAATATAATCATAGTCCTGAATATCGTATTTATGGTTGGACGGGGATACGAACAGAGGGTTAAAATAGATCACCTCAACCCCCAGCTCCTGCAGGTAGTCCATCTTGTCCAATACGCCCTGCAGGTCTCCTCCGTAGAACTCACGGACATCCATCTGTGCAGGATACCGTCCCCAGTCCTCTACACGGTGCACCGGCTCCCCGATATAGCAGTATTCATTGGTCAGCACATCATTGGAGGGATCGCCATTGCAGAAACGATCGGTATAGATCTGGTACATTACCGCACCTTTTGCCCAGTCGGGAGTATGGAAGCCGGGAATGATGATAAAGTCATAATACTCGTTGACCTCCTGCACCAATCCTCTCATATCAAAAATCCCCGTGATCCTGCCGGTCTGTACCTCAAAATAGTAAGATACCTTCTGGTCATCCAGACGCATCACATAAGCATAATAATCAAAATCATTATCGCCCTCCACTCGTACCATGAGATGCTTCTGCCCACCGCTTACGAGGAATATCCTGTCCACGTTATTCCTGGCGGTACGGAAACGGATCGTCACCTCGGAATAAGGTTCCGGCTCTTCCGGAATCACATACTCCGCACTTGTATCTGTAAAAAGAGCTCTTCTGTTAAATACGGGTCTCATGGCAGCAATATACTGCTGATTATATTCTGTTCGACGTAATCGCTCCAGATCCATAGTATCTATCCTTTCTGAGACTAATGTCTTACTATCTATATTATGCTCCTGCTATTCTTACCTGTGCAGCACACACATATGTAATTATACCCTTTTTCCGTACATCTGACAACAGCCTGCCTTGTTTTTGAACGGTAAAAAGGACAGTCTTGGGAGGACTGTCCTTTTTAGAGAAGGTATTTCTTTCTTATGGGGTATAGCAAAAAACTATATAATGTATTGGGGGGGTTACGAGTATTATAATAGCATGCACTACTAGTTTTTACTATTCTCAAAATTCACAAATATTACAAAAATGAATATTTGTTTTTGTATACTTTTCACAAAATCGGTTTGTACAATACTACCAAATCTACGAAACACCCTCGAAAACCTTTTCCTATACAAAAAGTGCTTCAAACTCTTCTCGGTTGATCTTTTCTTTTTCTAGCAGCAGCTTAGCACAACTGTGAAGTACATTCTCATGCTGCATAATAATGTCTTTTGCTTTGGTATAGCAGTCATCTATGATCCTCTTGACTTCCTTATCGATCTCACCGGAAATCTCCTCACTGTGAGCCTTGGCATGTGCCAGATCCTTACCGATGAAGACTTCATCATCGTCATCGTCATAGCAGATGACACCGATATTATCAGACATTCCGTAACGGGTTACCATACGGCGGGCTGTCTTGGTGGCTTTCTTAATGTCACTGGATGCTCCGGTGGTAATATCTCCGAAGATGATCTCCTCCGCAATACGTCCTCCCAGAGATACCATGATATCCTGGAGCATACGGCTCTTGGTGGCGAACATCTCATCCTTTTCCGGCAGGGGCATGGTATAACCGGCGGCTCCCACACCGGTAGGAATAATGGATACGCTGTAGACAGGTCCCACATCGGGCAATATATGGAACAGGATCGCATGACCTGCTTCGTGATATGCCGTGATCTTCTTCTCCTTGTCGGAAATAATGCGGCTCTTCTTCTCTGCACCGATTCCTACTTTGACAAACGCCCTCTTAACATCTTTATTTGCGATAAAGGAGCGATTCTCCTTCGCTGCGATGATCGCTGCCTCGTTCAACAGATTCTCCAGATCCGCTCCGGTGAATCCTGCGGTAGTCTGTGCAAGCTGCTGTAAATTTACATCATCTCCCAGGGGCTTATTCTTCGCATGTACCTTCAGTATTTCTTCTCTGCCACCCACATCCGGAGTCCCTACCGCTACCTTACGGTCAAATCGTCCGGGACGCAGGATCGCGGGATCGAGAATATCCACACGGTTCGTAGCTGCCATGACGATAATGCCTTCGTTGACACCGAAACCGTCCATTTCTACCAGTAACTGGTTCAGGGTCTGCTCTCTCTCATCGTGTCCGCCGCCCATACCGGTACCACGGCGTCTCGCCACGGCATCGATCTCATCAATGAACACGATACAGGGCGCATTGTGCTTCGCCTCTTCAAACAGATCGCGCACACGGGATGCGCCGACACCGACGAACATTTCCACGAAATCAGATCCGGAGATGCTGAAAAAAGGGACTCCGGCTTCGCCTGCCACGGCTTTCGCCAACAGGGTCTTACCGGTTCCGGGAGGGCCCTCCAACAGGACACCCTTGGGGATTCTGGCTCCGACACCGGTGTATTTTCCCGGCTCCTTCAGGAAATCGACGATCTCCTCCAGTTCTTCCTTTTCCTCTTTCAGACCGGCCACCTGAGCGAATGTGACACTCTTGTCACCCAATGTCATCTTGGCGCGGCTTTTGCCGAAGTTCATCATCTTGCCGTTACCGCCACCTGCCTGTTGGGCATTCATCATCATGAACAGGAAAATTCCCACCGCCAGCACGACCAGCATCGGCAGCATATAGGTCAGGAACCAGTTCTCCCTTTCAATGTCATTGACCACCGGATCAAACCCATACTCACGTACCAGGGTCTCCAGTTCTGTAATGTCCGTTGCGTACAGCTTATGAGATACACCGTTCTTCATCTGGATCTCCAGATATCCGGTAGGTGCCTCTCCGTTGGGCTGCACCACGACTTCCGATACATTGCCGGCATCCAGATCCGCAATGAACTCTGCCTTGGTGTATTCATCTGTACGGTTGTTCAACAGGTTGAGGCCGAAGATCACCAGAAGCAGAAGTATGATAAATATAAAATATGAATTGATTGTTTTGCCGTTTTGTTTCAACTTCACGGGCCTCCTACATCTTTGTATCGCTTAATCGAATTCTACCACACCGATGTAAGGCAGATTACGATATCTCTGATCATAATCCAGACCGTAGCCCACTACAAATTCATCGGGAATATTAAATCCGGTATAATCTACATGAACATCGATGACTCTTCTCTCCGGCTTGTCCAACAGGGTGCACAGACGTAAAGAAGCCGGTCCTCTGTCACGAAGCATCTCTAACAGATAGCTTAAGGTTCTACCACTGTCTACGATATCCTCTACTACGATAACATCCTTATCCTTCAAGGATTCATCCAGGTCTTTTACGATCTTTACCACACCGCTGGACTTGGTATCGCTGCCATAGCTGGATACAGACATGAAATCCAGGGATACGGGAACGGTGATACGCTTTGCCAGCTCACACATGAAGAAGCTGCCGCCCTTCAGTACACATACAAGGTGTACCTGCTTACCTGCATAGTCCTTACTGATCTGTTCTCCGATCTCCTGAATTCTCTTATCTACTTCCTCTTCTGTCAACAGTACTCTAATATGTTCTGCCATTTTCTTTTGTCTCTTCGCTCTTAGGCGAACTCCTTTCTTATTAATTGTACCTTTAAAATACGTTTTGTATTCTCCGTAACTTTATAATATTCGCTGATGCGATATCCCATGACCCACAGCACATGATCTTCCTCTGCCAGGATCGGCAGCCGGTCACGCTCCTCCCGTGGAATTTTCTGATCGACAAAATAGCTTTTTAATGATTTACGGATCATTTCTCCTCTGCCGTCTGCAATGGTCAGATAGTCTCCTGTCTGCCTTGTACGTATCGTCGGACATTTTTTTATTTTATCATAATCAAACCATTTCGTATACTGATTTGTGGGAACTTCTTGGTTTTTTTCATGGGCAGCGGCCAGGTCACACACACAGTATTCCACCGTTCCCACTTCACATTCCACTGTCCCTGTCTGTCCGGGAGAAAGCTGCAGAGTTGGTTGATATTTCTCAGCCACTTCCGTCTTCTCCAAAAGCTCCCTGTCTGTCCTCTCTACTGTCAGCAGGACTTCCTCATATTGCCGTCTACCCCGGATGCCGAACGGAAGACAGATCTGTCGGTTGCCTTCCCTGGTAAACAAGGTCAGCAGCTCCTGAATATGCTGGTAAGTGATGTCTTTCTGTCCGGGAGACAATTGCTTCACTTCTTCATACAAGAGGCGCTTACGGATCACAGGATGCAACGACAGAAAAGACTCCACAGCAATACAGATCACCGCGTTCCGGCTGTCCCCCGTCTCTGCGGACTCTCCGTCACCTTCCGTTGCCCGGATACATCGGCCAGCTGCTTCTTTTGTCTGCAGTTCCAGATAGTCCTCTGTCTCCGCCAGCAGCTCCGCCGTCTGATTCATATGCGCTACACAGCCCTTTACAATATTCTGCTCCGCATAAGGCAAAATATGATGCCGAATACGATTTCTGGTGTAGTCATCCTCCTCATTGGTGGCATCCTTGCAATAGACAATTCCTCGCTGTTGTAAAAACTTCTCGATCTCCCACCGTTCCAGACATAGGAGCGGTCGTATAATCCGATCTCTCACAGGCAAAATGCTGGCCAGTCCCCGGATTCCACTGCCCCGGAACAAATGGAACAGCTGGGTCTCGCTGCGGTCATTGCTGTTGTGGGCCACTGCGATCTTCGTGGCTCCCCACTCCTTTGCCGCCTTTTCAAACGCCTCATATCTCGTTCTGCGCCCGGCTTCTTCCTCAGAGATTTTCTCCATGCGGGCTCTGTTCCTTACCTCTGCCCTGGTCAGGAAAAAAGGGATTCCTCTCTCCTCGCAGAGCTGCTCCACATACCGGGCATCTTCTCCGGCCTCCGCGCGAATGCCGTGATCCACATGCACTACGGCAATGTCTGTAGGTACTTCCTTCTGCCATTCCAGCAACAAAAATAAGAGGCCAACCGAGTCTGCCCCTCCAGAAACACCGGCTACCACACGGTCGCCGGCCTGCAGCATGTGATGCTCTCTGATATATGCAAATACTTTTTCTCGCGTATCCATCCATGTATTCATGTTTTTACTCTATCCTAATTATGAGGAAAAATCAAGGCGGCATCACGTGTTTTCCCACAGGCAGAGCACAAATACCGTCATATCGTCCCGAATCCGTCCCTCTGAGGCACAGATGGCATAGGACAATATTTTCTCTGCGATCTCCTGCGGGTTCTGTTCCTGCAACCCTTCCAGCACCTGTGCCATGCGCTCTTCCCCGTCTTCCATCATATCCAGAACCCCGTCTGTCATCATGACCAGCAGATCTCCCGGCCGGATCTGACACATCTGTCGTTCTATCTGCACTTTTTGAAAAATACCTAACGGCAGGCTTTCGCCGCCGACACAGAGAACCCTTCCGGAGGTCTTCCAGAACGTGGCAACACCGCCCACCTTGCAGATCTCACATTCGCCGGTATACAGATCCAGGCTGCAAAGGTCTATCGTAGGATGATCGTCCTCTTCATTTTGCGCATACAACGCGGAATTCAGGAGATTCACAGATGCCTCGGTCCCGAAGCCCGCCTCCAGCATTTTTTCCATGAGATCCATGACTCTGCCGCTGCCCCGGCTGGCATCCTCCCCGGAGCCTGTCCCATCAGACAACATCAGGATCAGCTTCCCTTTTTCCGATTCCATGGTGGCATACTGATCCCCCGAGACTTTCTCCCCTTCTTTTACCGCCCGGCTCACCCCCGTCAGTGCTATGTATTTCGGTTCCTCTGTGAACAGAAAACAATGCGGCTCCTGCTCCACGAGATAAGGGCTTCCTGAAGAGACCTGCAGCTTTTTTCCCAATAATACCGTCAGCATGTCCGCCACCTGTGCCGCCTTATAGTGCCTTTTTTCGGTGGACAGTGTCATACTGATCCCTGCTTCTGTCCCGGAGCTGCTGCCGTCCTTCTCCACATAGCAGAGGTCTCTGGCGATGATCCCTTCACTCTTGAGCGCCTGTACCAGGCTTTTCCTCTTTTTCTCTTCCAGCGGACAATACCCCAGTTCCTCTCCTGCCACCCGTTCCATGATCCGGGCCACTTCCTGCAGATGGTCTCCCATGATCTGTCTGCTCTGCCACAGCATACATTTTTCCAGAATATTCTGCCTGTCCTCTCCTGTAATCTGTATCTCCTGCCGAAAGCTCTTCCCCAGTTCCTCAAAACTCTCCGCATATCCCATCAGTTTCTGTCTGCACAGCAGTGAGATCTGTGCACACTGTTCTCTCTCCAGCCGTTCCTGCTCCTTTTTCCCTATGATCATGGCATCCTCCCCTTTCTGTTTTCACGATTATAGGGCAGTTTTCCTCTTCCTTTTGTCAAATCGAGGGAGGGAGAGACTTCATTTTTTGCGACAAAAAAAGCAGGTTCACTGTTGAGAAACAGTTTCCCTGCTTAATTGTCTTCCTGAAAAAGGATCTCACCTTCGTATACCAGTCCCAGCTTATCCTTCGCCAC
>OGEE01000852.1_pt1 | contig 18634 bp, 14 predicted proteins | sample 1570571 | NCBI WGS metagenome assembly OGEE01 (sample SAMEA2582169, study PRJEB24529) | metagenome | biome: Human gut stool | place: China | collected 2011
TAATTAGTTTTTCATATTGACAAGGAACATCAAGAAGTTTATCTACTAATTCATCTCCAAGCCAACAATCTATTAGATATTTGCCATAACTTGGTGTAAACGAGTAAATATCTTTATCAATCGCATTAATCATATTTTCCAATTCTTTTTGTACATTATGTAATGCACCATCAGGAAGAGAAGTCTTCCTACATTCAAAAGGTTGCGCTAAGATTGTTTTTCTACTTCACGCAATTTGGTACATATTTCCTCTTGCCATATCATATTATTAAGATTGTCAATTATATAATCTAAAACTTTATTTTGTTTTACATTATTCTCAAAATCTCCTGCATATCTTGATTCATAAGTTATACTTAAAAAGACTCCCATATTATAATTCATTAAAAACAGACTATATTATTGCTAATGTTCGGTGGCTAACCGACCTTTCAGGGAGATTGATACGCTTGTTATCTGCCTTTATTCGCTTTGATAAGTTTCAACTACATACAAATCAACATTAGGATAATCATTTGAAACTGTCTCTATAATTGCTTTTACATCATCCCATTTTAATCCTCCTAATCCAGCACCGATTGCAGGTAAGGCTATTGCCGTTACATTATCACCACTGGCTAACTCAAGCATCTGTATCAGTGCCTTTTCGATATACTCTATTTTAGCTCGTGTTCGCCACGTTGCTTGAGTACCAAGGTTATATATATGTCCATTGCCATAATCATAATCAAAAACATCACCGGGGCAAAACTTATTTTCTTTGCACAACTGCTTATATTCAAGATACATATCTGGATATTTGCTTTTGAACTGTACGGCAATGCCTTTACCCATTGCACCGGCACAATTACAACCATGCGCATAACTGCTCACTCCATCAATACGGAATATGTCGCCTTTTTCAATATACCTAATCATTGTTTTTTTCTTTTTTATTGTTAATTATTCTGGGCAGATAATGTTATACTATCAGCCGATTTGGCTGTTATTTTCTTTAAGTATCAGACCTCGTCTTCCTCCATCAACAGATCGTCCAACGGGCTTTTGATATTGCTTTTGAAAGTGTCGGCTATGTGGACATACCTTTCTGTCGTCTTGATATTGTTATGTCCCATAAGCTCTTTCACTATCTTGATGTCGGTTCCCTGCTCCAGCAGGTGAGTGGCGAACGAATGGCGCAGCAGGTGCGGATAAATCCGTTTCGTGATTCCCGCTTCCCGGGCCGCTGCCTTCAGCCGTTTCGACACGATACTCTCGGTGAAAGGTTCTCCCGGTCTGTGTTCAAAAAGCCACACTTTCGGTTTGTATAGTCTGTTATATTCCGTCAGCTTTTTCATCAACGGTTTTGATAGCAGGGTGTAGCGGTCTTTTTTTCCTTTACCCTGCCGCACCCGTATCAGGGAGCGGGATTCGTTGATGTCGCCGGGTTTCAGTTCCAGCAGTTCGCTGATGCGCAACCCTGCGGAATAGAGTATGGAGAACATGCAGAAGAAGCGCAGGTCTGTCACCGTCGCGTCGAGTATCTTCTTTATTTCCTCCTTGCTCAACACGTCGGGCAGCGTCTTCTCCCGTTTGGCACGGTTCACCTTGTAACACCGCCGTTCCTGACCGAGAACTTTCTCGTAATAGAACTTGATGGCGTTGATACGCTGGTTTTGCTGGCAGGAGGATATGTTTTTCTCGTGGATGAGATACAGCAGGTAGTCGTTTATCTCGCCGGGAGTAACCGTTTCAATCTTACGCCCCTCGAAATGCTGTTGGAAATCGCGGAAATAGGAGGTATATACCCTTACGGTATGGTCACTGTAACGCACTTGCTGAAGTTTTTCCAGATAGCCTTCCGGCAGTGGCGGCCGTTTGTCTTCCTCTTTACGGGGTGCGGTTTCCTTGATGGCGGAATAGTCTATAAACGCCATTTTCACATAGCGGTCGAAGAACTCGGCAAGCACGAAATTCTCTGCCGGCAGATAAGCCCTGCCGCCGACAAGCAGTACGTTTTCTTCCTTCGACAGCGACAAGCGGATGTCATTGTCATTACCGAAAGTCACTTCGACAAATTCTCTCCCGTTTCTTATCACCGGAGAAAGTTTGATCTTGGTTTTTGGGGTATATATTTCCATGCCTCACGTTTTGTCGGATATTGAAACCCGTTTTCGCAAATTTATAAAAAAACACGGGTTATCCATGCGCTTTATTGACATTTAACAATAGATCCCGACTACCTGACAAATAAGGTGAGGAGCCACGAAAATACCCTCTGCCAAATCCGTCCTTCCCGGCACTCCGTTTCTCCGATTTCCTCTGCCCTGCGCCACAAGCGGCCACTTCTGTGCCCGATGCTTCCATAGCCTTTCCAACTCTTTTACGTTCAGCCGGTTCCCCTTACTTTCGTTCCCGCATCGCTATTGGTGCTAACTAAAAACACTCGTAATTATGGACGAAAACGTAAAGAACGACGCTAAACAAGTCATGCTCGTTCAGAATGCCGACGACGGACGACTACAAGCCGTTACCGGCGTGGATCGGGACGGCAATATCCAGACCGCCGACCCCACGGATCAGAACGTGGCGAGCCTGCTGAACGTGAACACGCAGGATTCAGCCCTCGAAGCCTTCTTCAAAAAGTTCATGGAACAGGCCCAGAACCCCGTCCACACGGGTATCTTCGTCATGACGGAGAATGCCCTGAACAAACTTATCCGCATCGACTTCGACCCGGAGATTCTGGAAAATTACCGTATCGACCCCTCCGAACGGCTTCAGACGCAGGAGCAGCGGCAGTTCGAGCCGCTGGACGTCACGAAGATAGACCTGGCGGATATGGAGAAGAAAGGTATCCGCATGGAGGACATCGAGCCGCACCTGAAAGCCATGTCTTACGGACATAAATCCAACGGGCTGGTGGAGATGAACCCCGAACTGGAGAACGGGATGCGTGTTTCCACCAAAGGACGCGTGTCGCTCGAAGAGCAGGCGGACGGCTCGCTGCGCGTCGTGCCGCATTACTGGCAGGAACGGCCCGACCTCGACGCCCCCTTCCACGGGGTGCTGCTCGACGAGGAGGCGAAAACGAACCTGATGAACACCCGTCATGCCGGGAAAGTGATCGACCTGGAGCTGGAGCCGGGCAAGCTCACGCCCTGCTACGTGTCGATAGACAAATGGACGAACACGCTGGAACCCATGCCCGTTTCGCTACTCGAAAAACGTGCCCGCATCAAGGAGGCCGACCTCTCGGAAGGCAAGCAGATGGATTTCTACGGCGGCGGCAAGGTGTTGCTCGAAGGATATACCACCCGCGCGGGTTATAAGCGGGATGCCTATATCCAAATCGACGCGGCCGAACGTAACTATTCCTTTACCTACGACGGTTTGGATCGCAACCGCTACGCCCAGGAGAACAAGGAGATTTACCGCCAGAAGGCCGCCGAGAAAAACGGACGGCAGGAAACTACGGCCTCCGAACGACAGCCCACGCTCACGATTCACCGGACAATCCTCAAAGCCTCCGTGCCCAAAGAGGCTTATGACCAGTGGACGGAAGCGGTGAATGATCCCTCCAAGCGGGCGGATGTCAAGGCTTTCTACATCAAGGGCATGGTCAAGGACGGGCAGGGTGAGCCGTTCAACGCCTGGGTCAAGCCCAACTTCGAGCGTAACAAGATGGACTTCTTCCGCTGGAATCCCGACCGTGCGAAACGGCAGGGAGCGGAGGTCAAACCCGCCGTTGAAAGCCGTACCCAGGTCGCCGTCAATTCCGAGGGCAAGACCGTCGAAGCGGTCAAAGGTGTGAAAGAGCCGCTCAAGCAGGGACAGCAGGAAGCCACCCCGACGCAGAAGAAAAATTACCGCAGCGGCAAAAAGAGCAACTCCAAAGGCATCAAGGCGTAGCGTATGAAATGGTTCTACATGCAGGCCGGAGCCATGCCGCTCCTGATCGCGGCGCTGGCCGCCTTGTACCTCCGGCCGGGTAAACGCAGCCCCCCGGAGGAGGCGGACGACGGACGGCAGTATTACGACGGGAACGGCAACCATGTCTATTACGACCGCCGGCTGATCGCCCGTCCGGAAAAAGAGAAAGAAGAAGAACTACAAGAAAACAACCACTGAAAAATCCGAATCATCATGCAAGTAATTATCGCAGAAAAGCCCTCGGTGGCGCGTGAGATCGCCGCCATCGTGGGAGCCACGAACCGTAAAGACGGTTTTATCGAGGGAAACGGCTACGCCGTAACCTGGGCCTTCGGCCACCTGGTCGGGCTGGCAATGCCCCAACAGTACGGCATCGCGGGTTTCCGCCGGGAAAACCTGCCTATCCTGCCATCATCGTTCATCCTCCTGCCCCGGCAGGTTCGGGAGGGTAAAGAGTATAAGGCCGACCCGGGTGTCGTGAAGCAGCTCGGTATTCTCCGGGAATTGTTCGGCATGGCCGAGCGCATCATCGTCGCGACCGACGCGGGGCGTGAAGGGGAGCTGATCTTCCGCTACATCTACTCTTACCTGGAATGCCGCACCCCTTTCGTGCGGTTATGGATCAGCAGCCTGACCGACCGGGCCATCCGCGAGGGGTTACAACACCTCCGCCCCGGCAACGAATACGACAACCTCTACCTCTCGGCCAAAGCCCGCAGCGAAGCCGACTGGATCGTCGGTATCAACGCCTCGCAAGCGCTTGCCGTGGCTGCCGGGCGGGGCGTCTGGTCGCTCGGACGGGTGCAGACCCCCACGCTGGCGATCATCTGCTCCCGTTACCTGGAGAACAAGGCGTTCAAGCCCGCCACCTATTTCCGGCTGAAGCTCTCCACGGCAAAGGAGGGCACGGAGTTCACCGTCCTCTCCACGGAGAAATTCGACGGCAGGGAGAAGGCGGAAGCAGCCCGCGCCGAGGTTATCGGCGCCCGAACGGTACGCGTCGTGAACGTGGAGCGCAAGGAGGCCAGGGAACAGCCGCCTCTCTTGTACGACCTGACGACACTCCAGAAAGAGGCCAACAGCCGGTATGGTTTTTCGGCAGAAAAAACGCTCGACATCGCCCAGTCGCTTTACGAGAAGAAGTTCATCACTTATCCCCGTACCGGCTCACGCTATATATCGGAAGATGTGGCCGAGGAGATTCCGGCACTCATCGGGAACATGACACGCTATCCCCGTTTCGCGGAATACGCGGGCAAGATGGATACCGCATCTCTCTCCCGCCGAAGCGTGGACAACGAAAAGATCGCCGACCACCACGCGCTGCTTCCCACCGAGAACCTCCCCTCCGAACTGGATGCCGACCACCGCATCGTCTATGAGATGGTCGCGGGGCGGATGCTCGAAACCTTTTCCGGGGCCTGCGTGAAAGAAAACACTTCCCTTACCCTGCAAAGCGCGGGGCATGATTTCACGGCCCGCGGCAGTATCATGGTCGAGACGGGCTGGCGGGCCGTCCTGAATGAACCTGTCGAAGAGAAAGAGGAGGACATGACCCTCCTTCCCGACATCGTGCAAGGCGACGAGCTGCCCGTCAAAGGATGCGGCACGGAACAGAAACAGACCCGGCCGCGCCCCCTTCACACGGAATCGAGTCTGCTGGCGGCGATGGAAACCGCCGGACGCGAACTGTCCGACGAGGCCGAACGCGAGGCGATGAAGGATGCCGGCATCGGCACGCCCGCCACCCGTGCCGCCATCATCGAAACGCTCTTTGCCCGCGAGTATGTCAGGCGAGAGAAAAAGTCGCTTGTACCCACGGACAAGGGACTGGCCGTGTATGCCGTGGTCAGGGACAAGAAGATCGCCGATGTCGCCATGACGGGCGGCTGGGAACTGGCCCTCTCGAAGATCGCCACCGGGGAGATGGACGCCCCGACGTTCCATCGCGGTATCGAGGTCTTCGCCTCGCAAATCGCCAAAGAACTGCTGGAAGCAAGAATCGACGGCGCGGAGAGTGACACAGCCTGCCCGCGTTGCGGCAGGCCCGTGGTGTTCTATCCCAAACTCGCCAAGTGCCAGAATCCCGATTGCGGCCTGACCGTATGGAGAACCGTGGCCCGCAAGGAGCTGACCGACAAGCAGCTCGCGGAACTGCTGACCAAAGGCAAAACCGGCACGATCCGGGGATTCGTCAAAAACGGCGGCGGGACGTTCGACGCGGCCCTCACGCTCGATGACCAGTTCAAGACCTCGTTCGTTTTCGAGCCGCGCGATACTCCCAGGCAGGGAAAGAGGAACAAACGGAAATAATCGTTACCTTTGCCACTGGAAAAGACCTGTCATAACGAGATACGCTTGTTTGATAAGGATTTTTTCAGTGGTCGGCGCTTCGGGTGGGAACCCGGGGCGCCTTTCTCTTCCCCGATTATCAACGACCACTAAAAATTCTTATCATGCCAGACAAGCAACACCATACCCCCACGGGGGAATTGTCCTATTACGGACTTTCGTTACTATCCTACCTCAAGGACAGCCACCCGGAACTCATCGCCGAAAGTGAGTTCATCGCCGAGCGGGCCGACAGCGCCGCCCAAGCGTACAGCGAGGCGATCCGTTCGGGCTGTAACCACATCGAGGCCGAAGAAATTGCCCGCGAGGAACTCTGCCGCGGACTGCACTTTTCACCCTACAACACGCTGGTAAACATCCTCTGGAGGGAATTCGAGGCGGAGATTCCCGAGGATACCGCCCGGCAGGCGGCTCTACGCCTGCTGCCCCTCTGCCGCGGGGTGCTGGAGAAGTACGACCTCACGGACGACTTCGCCGACACGCCCGACTACGAACTGTTCTATACCGAACTGACGGGAACCGTCCAAATACTTCTCGAAGATGGCATTCAATAAGAAAACCCACCTCCGCCAGAATATCGACGCGCTGAAGACGGCCTTCACGCTCGACAGGGAACGGCGGGCGCCGACTCCCGAAGAAGAAAGGACACTCGGCGCATACAGCGGCTTCGGCGCCATCAAGGAAGTGCTGGAAAACCCCACCGGGAAACCGGACAAGGACGGCATGGCAACGCTCGTGGCCGAGTTGCACGAGGTCATCAGGGCGAATACTCCCGACGAACGGGAATACAAGCGCTACATGGACGGGATCAAGAACTCCGTCCTGACGGCTTTTTACACGCCCCCGAAAGTGGCAGACGCCATCGTGGAGGCGATATGGGACACGCGGATTGCCCCCCAACGTATTCTTGACCCCAGTGCGGGAACGGGGGTTTTCGTCAATGCCGTGGATTTCCACGACCCCTACGCGGAGATCACCTGCTTCGAGAAAGACCCCGCCACGGGGTTGATCCTGAAGCACCTGCACCCCGAAAAACGGGTGCGGATACAGGGATTCGAGCGCATCGAACCCAAATACGCCGGTTACTACGACGTGGCCGTGAGCAACATCCCTTTCGGGGACGTGGCGCTCTTCGACCCGTTCTTCTCCACCCATACCGACCCCGTGCGGCGGCAAGGCACACGGGCGCTGCACAACTATTTTTTCATGAAGTCCGTCGATATGGTACGCGAGGGCGGCCTGGTGGCATTTATCACCTCGCAGGGAGTATTGAACGCCGAGCAGGGACGCCCCGTGCGCGAGTGGCTGATGAACCGCTGCGAGCCCGTATCGGCCATCCGGCTGCCGAACAACCTCTTTACAGAACACGCGGGGACGGAGGTCGGCAGCGACCTGGTTATCCTGCAAAAGAAAGCCGCCACGGGGGGACTGTCCGAACGGCAGCGGGATTTCATCGAATCCCGCAAGCTGTCGAACGGCATCCGGATAAACAACCTTTTCCAGTCGTTCGACAGGGTGATCCATACCGAGGCCAAAGTAGGCAAAGACCCCTACGGCAAACCGGCGATGGAGTTCACCCACGCGGAGGGCGTGGACGGCATCGACCGGGAGATGCGGCGTATGCTCTCGGAGGATTTCAACCGGCATTTCAACGAGAGTTATTGCCTGGAACATGCTCCGGAACAGACACCCGGTACACCGGAGCGGGAATTGTCTCGTCCCCGTCAGGCGGAACGCCAGCGTGCCGAAAGACACGAGCCCCGCCTTGCCGGAGAAATCGTCAAGGAGATTATCGCCGACGCCCGTAACCTTCAGCAGCAGCGGGAAGAGGAGGAAAAACGCCGCGTCGTCGCAGAAATGGCGGCGCAGGGCTACCATGTCGATACCGAAACCGGGGAGATTACCCGAATCGAAAACAAACCCGGACAAGCGTTACCGGATTCTGCCGCCACACCCGCCGGAGAACCGACCGGGGAGGATCTGGCCGACTTCGGGGCCTGGTCGAAGGAGCGGGAGAATCGCTTGTGGGAGCAGCACCCGCCGAAACCCGAAGATTTCGGCATGGCGGATACTCCCGTGCAGCACGTGGGCGGAACAACGGAACCGAAACCGCGGGAGGGCTTCGCCGGGTCGCTTTTCGACACGGTGGAAACGGCGGCTCCCGCACCTGCCACCCAAGCTGCCGAACTGGTAAACGTGCAGCAGGAACCGTTGCTGACGCTCTACGATCTGTTCGGCTTCAGCGCCGAGGAGCGGCGGCAGGCAGAACTCGGTATATCCAAGAAAAGGAACAGCCGCCGGGGAGCAAAGCGGAAGACGCCCCGGCAACCCTCGTTATTCGCCCCGGCCTCCTCTCCGGAGGAACAGAAGAGCGAAATGCCGAAAACGACGCCACCGGAGCGTGATCCCGAAGACTTGTATGCCTCCCTGAACTGGGAGGACAACCCGCCGATCAACGGCTTTTACGAGATGATGATGTCGCTTACCCCGGAACGGAGGGCGGAACTGCGCCGACAAAGCGCCCGGCAGCAGGAAACCCCGGAACAGCGGGAACGGCAGGCGGTACGCCCCCCGACGGAAGCCCCGAAAGACAGACGGAAACAAGCCGCCGGTACGCCGAGAACGGGCAGCTTGTTCGACACGTCGGAAAATCCGGAGGAGGAAGAACCCGGTAAAGAAACGCCGCAGATACGGGAGGCGGATATGAAACCCCGCCCGTTCGAGGGTGAGGTCGCCCCCTATTTCCGCGAGGGGACACTCGTCACGGACGGACAAAACCGGGTCGGCTACCTGCGGGGGACTGAATCCCTGCAACCCATGTTCCACCCGCTGGAACTCACGCCTGCACAACGGACGAAAGCCTCCATGTATATCGAGATTCGCGATGCCTATTACCACCTTTATAACAACGAGGCGGAAACGCTGACGGCGAACCCCGCCCTGCGGGAGATGCTCAACCGGCTTTACGACAATTTCACCGAACGCTTCGGACGGCTCAATGACAAACGCAACCTCGACCTGATCAAGATGGACGCGCGGGGAACGGAGATTCTATCGCTGGAGCGTTACATCGACGGCAAGGCACGCAAAGCCGACATCTTCGAGCGTCCCGTGGCCTTCAATCCCGATGAGATCACGCACGCCGACGACGCTTCGGAGGCCCTTGTGGCCAGCCTGAACAAGTACGGCCGGGTGGAACCGCACTACATGGCCTCGCTCACGGGAACTACCGTGGAGGGAATACTCGGGGAACTGAAAGGACGTATCTATTACAACCCGGAAACGGACGGCTACGAGGTTGCCGACAAGTTCATCGCCGGCAATGTCATCGGGAAAGCCGAACGGATCGAGGCGTTCCTGCGGGAGAATCCCGACCACGCCCCGGCCCGGGAATCGCTGGAGGCTCTGCGCGAGGCGACACCCAAACCCATCGCTTTCGACGACCTGGACTTCAACCTGGGCGAACGGTGGATTCCAAAAGGTGTTTACGAGCGTTTCGCCTCCTCGCTCTTCGATACGGAGGTGAAGATCACCTTCGCCTCCAACCTGGACGAGTACGGCGTGAAGGCGGAAGCGACGAACGTGAAGATCACGGAGCAGTATGCCGTCAGCGCGCAGACCCGTAAGTACAACGGCCTGCACCTTTTGAAACACGCCCTGCAAAACACTTCGCCCGACATCACCAAGACCGTCCTCAAATGGGTGGACGGCGAACGGCGGGAGGTCAAAGTGCGTGACGGGGAGGCCATACAGCTCGCCAACAGCAAGATAGACGAGATCCGGGGTGCTTTCCCCGAATGGCTGCGCGAGCAGTCGTCCGACTTCAAAGACCGCCTGACAGACCTCTATAACCGTACTTTCAACTGTTACGTGCGCCCGAAGTACGACGGGACGCACCAGGAATTCCCCGACCTCGACCTCAAGGGGCTGGGAATAGACAATCTGTATGACAGCCAGAAGGACGCGATATGGATGGACAAACTGCTCGGCGGCGGGATAATCGACCACGAGGTGGGCGGCGGAAAGACCCTTATCATGTGCTGCGGGGCCTACGAGAAGAAACGCCTCGGGCTGGCCAACAAACCCATGATTATCGGGCTGAAAGCCAACATCCATGAAATAGCCCGGACGTTCTGCACCGCTTACCCGATGGCCAAAGTCCTCTACCCGGGCAAGGAGGATTTCACGCCCCGGAAGCGTGAGCGCATCTTCCGGGAGATACGCAACAACGACTGGGACGCCGTGATCCTCTCGCACGAACAGTTCGGCATGATACCCCAGTCTCCGGAGATACAGCAGGAGATATTGCAGGCCGAGCTGGACTGTGTGGAGGAGAACCTCGAAGTGCTCAAAGCACAAGGCAGGGACGTTTCCCGCGCCATGATGAAAGGGTGTCAGAAACGCAAGGCCAACCTGGAAGCCAAGTTGCAGAAGGTGGCGCACGCGCTGGAAACACGCAAGGACGACGCCGTGGACTTCCGCCTCATGGGTATCGACCACCTCTACGTGGACGAGAGCCACAAATTCAAGAACCTGACTTTCACGACCCGGCATGACCGGGTGGCGGGCCTCGGAAATCCCGAGGGGTCGCAGCGGGCGCTCAACATGCTTTTCGCGCTGCGTACCATACAGCAGCGCACGGGCCGCGACCTGGGGGCGACGTTCCTCTCGGGAACGACCATCTCCAACTCGCTCACGGAACTGTACCTGCTTTTCAAGTACCTGCGCCCGAAGGAACTGGAGCGTCAGAATATCCGCACCTTCGATGCCTGGGCGGCCATATTTGCCAAGAAAACCATCGACTACGAGTTTTCCGTGACCAACGAGGTCGTGCAGAAAGAACGGTTCCGATATTTCATCAAGGTTCCCGAACTGGCCATGTTCTACTCCGAGATTACAGATTACCGCTCGGCGGAGGATATAGGGATCGACCGACCGCAAAAGAACGAGATATTGCACAATATCCCGCCGACACCCCAGCAGACGGAGTTCATAGAACGGCTGGTGCAATTCGCCAAATCGGGCGATGCCACGCTCCTGGGCCGCCTGCCGCTCTCGGAGCGGGAGGAAAAGGCGAAAATGCTCATTGCCACAGACTACGCCCGCAAGATGTCGCTCGATATGCGTATGATAGACCCCGAACTATACAGCGACCACGTGGACAACAAGGCGAGCCACTGCGCCCGTATGATTGCCGGTTACTACCGCCGTTTCGAGGCGTACAAAGGTACGCAGTTCGTATTTTCCGACCTGGGAACCTACAAACCCGGAGCGGGGTGGAACGTCTATTCCGAGATACGGCGTAAACTCGCGGAGGATTACGGCATACCCCAAAGCGAGGTGCGGTTCATCCAGGAGGCGACCTCGGAAAAAGCGCGCAAGGAGATGATCGCCGGTATGAACGCCGGAAAAATCCGCGTACTCTTCGGATCGACCGAGATGCTCGGGACGGGAGTGAACGCGCAGAAACGCTGCGTGGCGATACACCACCTGGACTGCCCCTGGCGTCCCAGCGACCTGGAACAGCGCGACGGGCGGGGAATACGCACCGGGAACGAGATCGCCAAACTCCATGCCGACAACAAGGTGGACGTGATATTATACGCCGTCGAGAAGTCGCTCGACGCCTACAAGTTCGGGCTGTTGCACAACAAGCAACTGTTCATCCGCCAGCTCAAGACCAACAACATGGGAAGCCGTACCATCGACGAGGGGGCCATCGACGAGAAGAGCGGCATGAATTTTTCCGAGTATGTCGCCGTCCTCTCGGGAAATACAGACCTGCTGGACAAGGCCCGCCTGGAGAAGAAGATCGCCACGCTCGAAAGCGAACGCCAGGCATTCGTGCGCGGCAAATCATCGAGCCGCTACAAGCTGGAGCAGATCACGGAAAAGATAGAGAAGAACAACGACCTGATACGGCGTATCGGCAAGGATCTGGAACACTTCAAGGCCCGCGTCGAGTTCAACGAGGACGGCTCGTACCGCAATCCCGTGAAACTGAACGGGCTGGAAACCTCCGACCCCAAGCTCATCGGGAAACAGCTCAACCGTATCGCCGAAACGGCACGCACGCTCGACAGGCTCGAACCCATCGGGAGCCTCTACGGGTTCGAACTGCTCGTCCAGAGCGAAACGACCGGGAAAGACGGGCTCGACCTGGTGCAGAACCGTTTTTATGTCCGGGGTGAAGGGGATTATCTATACCAGTATAACTACGGGAATATCGCCTCCGACCCGCGACTGGCGGCGATGAACTTCATCCACGCGCTCGCGACCATCGAGCCGACACTGGAAAAATTCCGGAAAAAGAACGAGGAACTGGAGAAAGATATTCCCGTCCTGCGGGAAGTGGTGGAAAGTTCCTGGCGCAAGGAGCCCGAACTGACGGCCCTGAAAACTGACCTGACGGAAATAGACCGCAGGATACAGCAAAGCCTCAAACCGATAGAAGAGAGCGAGGGAAAGGAGGCGGAGGAGGATAACGACGTGTGCCGGGAACGGCATGACACGGCGGAAGAGCTCCCGAAGGAAGACAACACGGCGGCCCGTATTCCTTCCCGGCTGCGGCAGATTGCCGACGCCTCCGGGGGGCGCATCGTGATCGCGGGCGTGGGCAGCCCGCCGGAGAACGGCCCCGCAAAGAAAGGGATTAAGATGTAAGCGAAAAGCCGACGGAAGTACAGATTTCCGTCGGCTTTTTTCATATGCCCATGAGCGTTGTTGTCACACTTCCTGCAAGAGTGTTTGCAGCTCCTCCTGCGTGGGAAGATAGGTCATGTACTGGGCGGCGAAGACCTGCTTTTCATCTTCGGGCAGCGTATAACGGACGACCGCGTCGTTTTTCTCCGCGCAGAGGACGATACCCACCGGAGGGTTATCCCCGGGATTCATCAACTCACGGGTGTAGTAATTGACATACATCTGCATCTGCCCCAAATCCTGATGGGTCAGCTCCCCGGATTTAAGGTCTATTAAAACGAAACAGCGGGCCAGGTAATTGTAAAAGACCAGGTCGATGTAGAAATGCTTGTCGTCGAAGGAGATACGCTTCTGTCGCGCGACGAAGGCGAAGCCTTTCCCGAGTTCGAGCATCAAGCGCTGCAAGCGGCTGATGAGCAGTTGCTCCAGATCGGTTTCCAGAAAATGCTCTCCCTGGGGGATACCGAGAAACTCCAGGATATACGGGTCGCGGATGATCTCTTTGGGTTCGACACGCCCGGGTTCGGTACGGGAAATCTCCTCTTTCACGGCTTTCTTGTCTCGGCTGGCCAGCAAGCGGTCATAGAAAAGCGTGTTGATTTGGCGGTCGAGCTGCCGGACACTCCAGTTTTCCTTGACGCACTCGTGCAGGTAAAAATCACGGGCGGCATCGCCCGACACCTTGAGAAGCGTGCGGCAATGCGACCAGCTCAATTTATCACACAGCGTGTGATATTTCGGGTAGCACTGGTAAAACTGCCTCATGTACCGCAGGTTGGTGGCCGTGAACCCGTTTCCGAACTCCGCCACGAGCCGCCTGGAAAGGGTGTTGATGACAGCCTTGCCATATCCGGCACGGCCGGTTCCCTGCTGCTCGTACTCCACTATATATTTCCCTACCTGCCAGTAAGCCCTCACGAGGGTCGAATTGACATGATGTATCACCTTCGCGCGCGCTTCCTGCAAGATATGGCGCACGTTATGCAGTAGCTCTTCCTCCCCTTTGTCGGCAGGATATATTTTATCTGTTTCTTTCATTGTTCATTATTATATAGGCTTCCAAGTGCAAACATACTGATTTTACGGCAAATATCGAACGGTTGTACCGCCTTGTCGTGCCTTATTCCATGTATCTCCGCGTTTTTCCATGACGCCGGACTCTCGGGACAGGGCCTAACCGGAACCGGCAGGACGATCCTTTTTCAGCTTGCGGAAATTACTGAAGTTACGCTCGATGAACCGCAGGACGTCCGATTCCCGGTAGAAGGTCTTGTGATAGATCATCTCGTAAGGCAGCTCTCCCGAGGTGCGGTAACGCTGGAGTGTGCGCTTGCTGATATTGAGCATACGGCACAGGTCGTAATTGTCCAGAAGACGCTCCCCGTCAGGCAGGATGGAAAGCGGTTGCTCCACGTCCCCCGCGCACAGCTTCTCGATACGTTCCAGCCGTTCCGAGAGCCGCTGCATCCATCCGTCGAAATATTCCTTATCCAGAAACATGGCCTACTCCTTTGGTCGGTTTTTGCGCCGCACGGAACGCTCCTTCAGCACACGGCGGATTTCCGTGAGGGAATAATACAGCTTCCGGTTGATGGCCGAATAGGTGATCACGTGATCCGAGCGGAGGCGTTGAAGGGTACGCCCGCTGATGCCCAGGTAACGGCAGACCTGCTCGCCGTCCATCCATTCGTCGTTTATATACTCCTTATTCCATGCACGCCCCTTTTCAGGGAGAGAGGCGATTGCAGCCTCTATTTTCTCTATACGCCCGACAAGCTCGTTATAGGCTCGCGAACCGATCACTATGATTTTCATACTCCTTTGTTTTTTAGTCTGTTACAAAGGTCGGGCTTATATGGACAGCTTAAAACGAGGTCGGTACGACTTTTTTTTGATAATTTGCAGTGAACTGATTCTCAACGGTTCATGCGGTGAAGAAGGCAGTGTTTTTTACCGAAATCCGCGGCCCGTACTCGGTATTTTTATTGGCAGAAATGCGATAGCATACTGTGATTCAACGCTTAACGGTGTTCTAATCCGGACGGGGCTACAACGGAACACCCGTATCGGCTCCTTATACGGGTGCAAATACGGGCGTTCGGGAAAGTTCCTTTCGAGAGTTACGGGGGAAAACCGACCTCGGTTCTTTTGTTATATACAACGCTGATTATCAGTGCTTCTATAAGAAATAGAGTGCTTTACCGGTTCATGTTCTACTCGGAATTGCCGTTTTTCTTGTTTCGCTTCCACGTCTGCATACGTTTAAGCAGGGCCTCTTTCGCCTTGTCAAGCCACGGTGTCGGGTTGTTTCGGATTTTCATATCGCAGAATGTCCTCGAAAGGTTCATGTCGAGGTGTACGTTGAAAGCGTTGGAAATGTAGCTGGCAAGTTGCGTGAGTGGCACATTGCCGAAACAGCCTTTACTGTCGAGCAGGTAAATAAGTTCCGTCAGATCCGTCTTCGAGTCCTGCCATGTCGGACGCACGTCAGACAATGGCAGAACCATGTTCCGGAGGTTCGTGCTCTCCAGTGATTCCAATTCGCCCATAAGATAAACCGACAACATATCGTTGGCCAGGATTTTCGCCACCTTGAAATCCGCGTTTGTCGAAAACTGCGGGTCGAGTTCATAGTAGAAGGTTTCCAGGTATTGCTCCGTGTCGGTCTGCCCGCGCAGGAAATAGAGGCTGTCCAGGTGTGTAGCGCCGCTGCGGAAATAGCGGATAAAGTCGAGGCGTTTCTGCGTGTACGCGTTGATGGCCCGAACATGGGCGTCCAGGTACTCCCGTTGTGCCTCGATACTTCCTACCGGACGGTTCATCTCGATATTGTAGAGCTTGCGGTAATAGATCAGACGGCAAAAAAGACGAGGTTTGATTTCTTTGAAGAACTTTATTTCCTCGTCATCGTTTTGAAAACGGTAGCCGATGATATATTGTTTCAAACGGTCGAACGCTTCTCCCAGGACACGTGACGCTTCAAGCGACTTTTTCAACACGTCGGTATCCCGCGATTCGATACGTTCGATACTCCGCAGGACTTCGCTGTTTAATTTTTCTATAAATGCAATCATAATCCGTCTTGTTACTTTCGCGTATAAAGTTAGCGAATCGAAAAACCGGCGGATTACGATTTTTATCTTTCTCTTCGTTTTTTTATCACGGAGCCGATTTTAATGTCAAATCCGGCTTTCCTGACGGATGGAAGTGGGATTGCTCCCCATATTCCGCTTGCAAAAGTCCGTAAAGTGGGATTGGGCGGAGAAACCGCACATGTAGGCTATTTCCTGCAACGTGTAGTGTGTCGTCCGCAGCAACTCCCCGATACGTTCGATACGGCGCTGACGCAACCACGAGGAGGCCGAGCAGCCGAAAACCCGCTGGAAACGCCGGCGGAAGGTAATCGTGCTGGAATACCCGCAAACCCCAGCGAGTTCCGTGACGTTATCCGAGGCAAGATAATTCGATTTGACACGGGAGATGAACTCGTAATCGTCCCCCAGGTGCAACAGCTCCTCGAACTCCCCGACATCGGCGGGAGTGAGATGTTCATAAGAGGCGTCGAGCATTTTCAGCATGACAGCAGCGTTACATTCAACGGGCATACCCAATGTCTTACGGGCTTCACGCAGGTAATTCTTGAACCGCAGCCGCAGCGTGTCGTGATGCGGGTAGGAACACTCGGACAGAATGGTGCAGACCGTCCGCAGTTCATCGACACAACAGTAGCCGAAATACCACGTTACAAGACGCTCGACGTAATGGACGGCATGAAACTCCTCCGAAAGCATCAGAAGAAGCAGGAACGGGGTGAAATCCTGGTATTCCCTCGTTATGGGACGGGGTGCTTCGTCAAGCAAGGAGGCGATGTCCCGCATCAGAAGAGAATCTCCCGAGTACGCTTTTATTTGTTCGGAACTGCGGGCATAATCCCGGTAACGCGATATGACCGCCGACAAAGCATTGAACTTCACGGCGTGAACGCCTTCTATAAAGGAAGGGCGAAGACTGTTGTAAATGGATAAGTCGGTTTGCATAAGTCATTTCTATAAAACGGAGCCGCATCCCCTTGTTGCCAAAACTCCGCAAGTCGTTACTTATGAACCGCTTGGAACACGGTACGAATCCTAATTACAAATATATCGCATCTGATAATCCGGAACAAATATCAGCAGGTAAAAATGAAAATAAACCTCGTTATTTTTGATTATTACCTGCAATAATATTATATTTGCAAACAAATAAGAGTTGTTTGACAGCATGAGAAATATAGTGTATCAAAGCACTTTACCAATTTCTTATCCGTTGCCTATTCTCATGCGAGTTTCTTTTAATCTATTTGTAGTCAATTAAATACCTTCAGACTACATCAAATATATAAATAATTGTGACACGAAAGGTCACGGGCGAGTGATAATTTTTTTGATAGAGCTATCGCAAAATTTGGGACGTAATTATAGCAAAGAAGAGGGGAAATCCCAAGATCCCCTCTTCTGTTTTCCCGTAAGCATATTTTATTTGTGCTTTTTGTTTTTTAGAGGTGTTTCGTGTGTCGTTTCTTCGACTAAATAAGACGGAACATCTTTTTTGTTCTTGCTTTTCTTCGGTTTTTTGTTTCCGGCTGCACCCATGATAAAATCTCCTATAATTTAAGTGTTAAATGTTTAAGTGATTAAATGAGTAGAGATCGGTTATTAAAAAATAGCTGGTCCTATTCACGGACTGGATTAACAAAGGGTGTGCCAAACGGCCTGTCAGTGACACGAAGAGACGAGTTGGCGGTTTCGGATGTCGGATTGACAGTGTGCGGGAAAAAGATTTTTTAATGTTGTTGTTTCATTTTTACTTTGCTATATTTGTCTCGAATATGTGATCGGAATATGATAGAATTGGTGGAACATCGGGATGCTTTTGAATGTTTGTTTCGGGAAAATTATACCCGGTTGTTTTATCATGCTTTCAGTTTTTTGAATGATGAGGAGGAGGCGAAGGACGTGGTGAACGACGTGTTCGAGCGAGTATGGATGAATTTTGAGAAATTGGAGTTTTCTTCTTCCCTTGTTCCGTTGCTGTACACTTTAGTTCGTAATCGTTGCGTTAGTTTGATTCGCCATAAAAAGGTGAAGGAGCGTTTTTCCCGGGAGATTGAAGTGGAGCTGGAAGATCATGAGGAAGAGTCCGTGGAGTACGAGATGCAGATCGAAAAATTGCGTCATTTGATCGAATTGTTGCCGGCTCAAACGAAGAACGTGTTTAAGAAATGTTTTCTAGAAGGGAAAAAGTATCAAGAGGCGGCAGATGATTTAGGTATCTCGATAAATACGGTAAAAACACATGTCAATAAAGCGTTGAGGATTCTGCGGGAGGAATTTACTGAAGATTATATTTTGTTATTTATTCTTTTTAGATAAAAAAATAAAAAAAGTTCGTTTTTGGCATCACCCGTTTAGAGTATGTGAGCGTGTATTAGATGTAAATGGGTAAAAAGTATGGTAACGGAAAATGATCTGGAGAAAATAGAATTTGCACTTTACGTACTGCAGCATCCTGAGATCCGGGGGAAGATGGAGGTACGGGAGTGGTTGGAATCGGGGAAACACCGGGATTTGTTGGAAGAGTTGAGGCGTTTCCGGGAAGCCGGAGAGCTGGAGGCGGCTATGAGGTCTCC
>OGEE01000860.1_pt1 | contig 18528 bp, 19 predicted proteins | sample 1570571 | NCBI WGS metagenome assembly OGEE01 (sample SAMEA2582169, study PRJEB24529) | metagenome | biome: Human gut stool | place: China | collected 2011
TTCCGAAAGCATCTTATAAACATCGGAGCGGAAGCGGATTTCATTAAGATTTTTGTCCTCAACTCTCACAAAGACAAAGGTGGTAAGAAAACAGCCTCACGGACAACACGTTTACCTCGACTGTTTATCATGATACGTCTTTCCAAAGTGCGTCGGATCTGTTGCTACAAAACCATTTTCAGCTACATATCCTTCACTTTTTGCCATGGCTTCGCCGTCGTCCCCTGCAATAGTGGACGTAACCTGTGATTGTATATTTGTCTCTTTCATCATACGAATCAAGTTCGTTTTTTGATGTCGTTCATCTGAATCTCGATATAAGAGACTCAGAATCTCCTTGCAAAAATACGAAAATTGTTGGAAACTAGCAAATTATGCGTGTAAAAAAAATAACATCATTCTGCGAAATTCAACATTTTTTTAGCATTCTTTTCGTACGCAATTTTCTAAGTCGTTGATTGAACGAATGTTTTCGGCATTTTTGTACCTCTTATGTAAAGATTCAGGAAAATCGATTCGTTTTGGTTCATTTTGGTTCATTTTACAAAATCCCCTTTTTTTATTCACTTTTGTGGCTTATAGGGCTGCCAGTATTTTGGCTACCGCCATACGGGCTAACGGTGATTTACGACTACAAAAAGCAGTTTTACTGACATTCGGAGAAACAGAATTCAGACATACTTTACTCTCATCTGAGACAAAACTTGTTCATATGTCTTGCAACGACTAGCTAAATCATCTTGATGAGCCGCCTCGAAAGTTCGCTTCATCAAGTCTTCATCTAATGCTTCAGGAAAATCTTCTGTTTCTTTTGTGTCCATATGACAACATACCTACAATAGTCCAAATTTCTCTTTGGCTTGACGATTGATGAAACCACAACGCTTTACCAAATTCATGGCATTAGCTAAATCGGTTTCAGTCAGTTTTCCTTTCAACTCACCTTCTACAGATACTATTTTATTAGCATCCAGTTCGAAAAGTTCCGTACAATCCAACCAACTATCATAGTTTAGAATCTGAGGATAATCACTTTGGCGCAACATATATTGATATTGCTGCATAACAGCTGAACGCTTAAAGGGAGTAATCTTTGAATTCACAATCAATGAACCTACAAGATTGCCTTTTTCGTTCTTACCTATTATTACTACATACTTTCTTCGAGTAGCATACCCATTACGCAATGTCAAGCCATCATTCTCATCCATTTCCAAATAGACGATGTCACCTATATTCATGTCAGCAGAAGCCTTCACTGCACTTTCCTCATGCAGTTCAGCTTTTAAATGTGCCAACACATTTCTTGAATCGTCAATGATCATGCCAATGCCTTTTTAAGAAGTTGCTTTTCACGAATATAATCCACCAGTTCCTTAGGGGCATTGCCTGCTCTGGCTATGTCTATCACCGTCAGATAATCCTTGTCGGGATCATCCTTGCGGCTATTGTTGGCATGACTCCAGGCACTATCATGAGACATCTCAGACAAATCCATTGAATCCATATCCTTATATTTCTCAATACATTCATCGAGTGTGCTCACTTCCATATCGGCTAACATGTCCATATCGGGAGATTTCTTCGCAAAGACTCTTTGTCCTCTTACGTTGATTGCATCCACGAAATCTGACAATCCGATAGCAGTTTCATCAGAGCACTGATTTTCAGCTATCTTCACCACCTTATTAATTAAGGACGGCACAGGACCATAGTCTCTTGCTCTAAAGCTATCAGGCAAAAGACATAAGCCATAATTGCCTAGATATTCCCTCTGGGCGAAATACAAGATTTTATAGAGCTTGATATAATCAACCCCTTCTTTGAAAGCCTGCAATACATAAAGCACTACAGCCTCTATCTTTAATATCTGATCTATTGTCTTCATCGTTGTCTCGTCTTTATGTTATAAAACGGTACAAAAATACGGTTTTTCTATGAAATCGCCAAAGATTTTGATGATTTTAACGCAAATATTACTTCCTCTTTTCCATCAGCCTTACGATGGATTCTTTTATGTCATGGAGATTCATGCCGGGAGGAACAGGGAATTCCTGCTCGTCTTCTGTCATGTCTCTTGGGTCTACACAGAGACCTAAGCCCTCGAAGTCTTCATCAATTGGCAATGAGTCTATTCCAAAATATTCTTGCATCAAAGCCTTGGGCTTCTTGGCATCGCTGCGCATAATTTCTTGGAAGAACTTAATACAGAGGTCTCGCAGGTTGCCGATTGCCGTGGCATATTCATCATCTACCATCGGTCCAAAAATGGCGAGGTCGGTGAATTCCAAACCATATATCTTATAGCTGATATACCATGTCTTGGGCTGATGGTCGAATCCTAAGGTCGTAATATAGGGTTCGGACAGGCATTTGCCGTCGTCATCCACTCGCTGTCCAAATGATCGTGCTATCGTGGGATATTTCTTGCGGAACGGGCGCTTTACCTCATAATAGTCATCGCCAGGGATGGGATGATCCACTCCATTCCATACAAAGTCGAGGATATTGCCCCAGTTGCAGGCAACATGGATATAGCCCTCTTGCATCAAGAGATAGCACACCATATATCGCTCAGCAGACAAGCGCAAGGTCAGTTCCATGACTCTCGGACGTATCAGTTGATAAGCTATCATTCTGTCTTCCCCAGGCATCTGCGGTGGATTCTTGGTCAGAGCAGGACGGAAGACTATGGGCTTAGCTTCGTCAGAAGCCTTGCCTGCGGCATTGATTTTCTTCAACTTGCTGTCGGCAAATATCTTGGTAGCATCTGTCAGCATTTTGAGATGACCATCTGTCAACTTTTTGAAGATATCGAATACCTCATCGAGCATATAGAGACGACACTCGCCTGTTGCGTCCTCTTCCTTTCCGATGACGAGCAAGGACTTCTGCAAGCGATTGTATTTCGACTTATCATGAGGTACAGTGATGTAGTTGCCTTTACCTGCCTCTTGGATTTCGCCTATCATGTCGATTGCCTCTTGTCCAAGATTGTCCCAAACATACTGAGTGCTATGCTTCAGGTGGTAGTCAAGGGCTTGGGCTAGCTCATCTTTGCGCCAGCTCTTTGGGAATCGGAAGCCCCAAATCCCGGCTGCCTCTAGCATATTTGCCTTAGTATCTACTGTTACGACGGTCTCGAAAGAGGGAGTCAATAAAGGTGGGTCTATTTTTGTTGTTATCATATATATTGCCTTATATACATTCATTGATGTCGAATGGACTATCGAAATCCTTCAGCATGGCATGCTTCGTATCTTTCTCTGAGAGATTGGCATGTTCTGTTGGAATCTTCCAATCGATACCGAGGGATTCATCCAAGATTGAGATACCTCCATCTGCCTCTGGATGATAGAAGTTATCACACTTGTATTGGAAAACTGCTGTTTCTGAGAGAACAGCAAAACCATGGGCAAAGCCCTTAGGGATGAAGAACTGGAGATGATTATCTTCTGTCAGTTCTACAGCTACATGCTTGCCATAAGTAGGGGAGCCTTTACGAATATCCACTGCTACATCGAGGACTCTACCCTTGACGCAGCGTACCAACTTGCTCTGTGTATATGGTGGGCGCTGGAAGTGCAAGCCTCGCATGACACCATAACTACTCATTGACTCATTGTCTTGGCAGAAGTGAACACTGTGTCCCAAGATTGGGGCAACCTTCTCATCAAACTCTCGCTCGCTGAAGCTCTCGAAGAAGTAGCCACGAGCATCACGGAAGAGGCGTGGCTCTATAATGAGAACGCCCTCTATATCGGTTTTGATTATATTCATCGTTTTAACTTATGTTCTTTTAAAAAAGAATTTCTAAAATCATCCCGTCCTTCTTTACCATTAAAGAAGGCTCCACCTTTCTCACCAAGCCTCTCTTTCAATAGTCTTTACGACCCCTTCGGTTCCCCTTTCAGGGGACAGAAACCTCAGGGACGAGAGGATGTAACCGCCATACTGTGCTATATCAGCCCCACCTGTCCCTCCCAAGCGGGAGGGTCCTTACCCTATACTCAAGCCCTAAATCCCGACCATAGGGATTAGGGATGTAACCGCCCTCCAGTGCCCGGAACCGCTATGCTTTATGGTTGGCGGGGCATCAAAGGTCTCGCCAGGTTGTGCGGGATGGGACCGCTTTGCTATAACTTACTATAACATTTTACTCAGATAACTCATAGTTTTTTAATGCAACAAGATCATTCTACAGCTCAACTTTCTTCAACGATTTCGAGTAAATTTCTACTTATCGTAAGCGTGGCACCACTGATATACTTAATCTCGCTGCCAATGACGGCTTTCTTGCCATTATAGCTCTGCACGTATGCTTCCACACCTTTCATGCTGCCTGACACCACTCGCACTTTGATACCTTTTTTCAAAGGAACAGGGGCAGCAGTGACAGGCTCTTCATCATTCTCAACAAAATATCGATAGTTGGCAATAACCTGGTCGGGAATTTGGTATATTTTCCTTTGACCAGGCATCGTCAGCATCTTATAAACATCCGAACGGAAGCGGATATTGTCAAGTTGTCTCGGAGAAACATTGCAAAAGATGAAAGTGGAAAGAAATAGCTTTTCTTTCACTCTTCGCTTATTGGAACGCTTGTCTATACAAACTACTTTTACCTTGGGAATCCAGTAATCAAACCAAACATGATTGTGATTAAGATTGCTTCGTATAGAATCAGCTATTCTCGTTTCACAATTCACTCTCACTACAGCCACATACCATCCTGCATCAGCAGGTTTTTCAAGCCCTTCATTAGGCGTTTTGGGAGCCATTTTCTTAGCGTTTTCTTCACTTTTTGCCACGGCTTCGCCGTCGTCCCCTGCAATAGTGGACGTAACCTGTGCTTGTATATTTGTCTCTTTCATCATGCGAATCAAGTTCGTTTTTTGATGTCGATTATCTGAATCTCTACATAAGAGACACAGATTCTTCTTGCAAAAATACGAAAAATGTTGGAAACTAGCAAATTATGCGTGTTAAAAAACTAGTATCACACTACGAAATTCAACATTTTTTTAGCATTCTTTTCGTGCGCATTTTTCTAAGTCGTTGATTGAACGAATGTTTTCGGCATTTTTGCGTCTCTTATGTAAAGATTCAGGAAAATTGGTTCATTTTGGTTCATTTTACAAAATCCCCTTTTTTATTCACTTTTGTGGCTTATAGTGCAGCCAGTATCCTGGCGTTGGCATCATCCACTTCTGAGCTTTTGATGGAGCGGAGATAGAAGGAACTGGAATAACGATTCTGATGTTTTCTTGCTTCTTGACATAATACGTATATTTTTTTGAAATTAATAAAAAATGATAGGGACATCTTCGTCTCTACCAAAGAAACAAAGATGCCCCTATATATAGTAAGGTATCAGAATCGATAGTTTGCACATACCCGCTGTGGCTGAGCTATCTACAAATATTACTTCTTCTCTTCCAGATGCTTCTTCACGGCATCCTCGATATCAGCCTTGTAATTCAAGCCGTAAAGGCGATACAAATCCTGCATGTGGAGCATGCGAGGAAGGAAGTTCTCAAGGTTGCGCTTGTCCTTGGCGGTCCACTGAACCTCAGAAAGGGCGGCAAGTCTTGGCAACAACTCCCATTCCAACTTCTCAGCATCCTTCACCCACTCTGTCCAGATACAACCCTCGGCACCGATGATGTTCTTCTGCTCGGCAGGAGTCAACTTATCTGAGCAAGGTTCCAGATCGTATACACGCTGGATGCTAGGAATACCCTCTATCTTGTTGATGCGAGGATTGCTGAAATAGAAATTGGTGATAGGAGCCACGATGGTAGGATGACCCTCACGGGCTGAACGGATGCTGGCATTCACGCTGGTCCAACCGCAAACGGTGATGTCCTTGGATGGAGTTCCTGCCAGAATCTCATCCCAACCCATCATCTTGCGGCCACGGTCTCTAATCAGCTTCTCTATCTCGCCCATGAACCAGGTCTGCAACTGCTCTTCCTTGCTGTGCTTAGGAAGTTCCTGAATGCCGAGCTCCTCTATCTTCTTCTGGCAGTTCTCGCATGCCTTCCAGCGGTTCTTAGGGCACTCGTCGCCACCAATATGAATATAGGTGGATGGGAAGATGTCCATAATCTCGTTCATCACATCCTTGGCAAACTGAAGGGTCTTCGCCTTGCCGGCACACAGCACGTCCTCGAATACGCCAAAGCGGGTAGCCACCTCGTAAGGACCGCCCGTGCAGCCCAACTCAGGATAAGAAGCCAGGGCAGCCAGCATGTGGCCAGGCATATCCACCTCAGGAATCACGGTGATGTATCTGTCGGCAGCATACTTCACGATTTCGCGAGCCTCATCCTGGGTATAATAGCCCGATACAGGAACGCCATCAAACTCATTCTTATTGGTTGGCAGGATGGTTTCCTTGCGCTTGGAACCTATCTGGGTAAGCATCGGATACTTCTTGATTTCAAGACGCCAGCCCTGGTCCTCGGTAAGATGCCAGTGGAAATAGTTGATGTTGTGCATCGCAAAGACATCAATCAGCTTCTTGAGATAAGGAACGCTGAAATAATGGCGGCCTACATCAATCATAAACGCACGGTAGGCAAAGCGAGGCGCATCCTTCACCTCAACGGCAGGCAGGGAAACGCTCTTCACATCCTTGGCGATAGGCAATGCCTTCATCACGCTCTGGATGCCGTAGAAGATGCCCACATGAGAGGTGGCAGAAATGGTAATGCCCGCCTTGTTCACCACCAGGGAATAAGCCTCTGATTTCGGGTCGCCGGCATTCAGAGCCAGACGAATCTGCTTCTTCTCCTGCTTATCAGTAGTCTTCACCTCAATACCCGTTACCTCCTTGATATGAGATGCCAGGAACTCGGCATCCTTCTTCTGCTTCTCATCGCCAGCAGCGTAATAAATAGTTGTCTTTGAAGTAATTTTGAACGGAGCTGCCTCCACCTCCTTCACCTGCTCTGGTAAAGGAACGATTTGCCAACTTCCCATGTTCAAATCCTTGGCAGAAAGAGAAAGGCTTGCCAAGAGAGCCACAGTTAGAATGATTCTTCGTAACATAAATTTTTGAATAATAGGTTTTAAATTAGTGCAAAATTACGATTATATCTCGAAAGAATGGCATTCATGCTACAGAAATATCGACTTATATACCAAAATTAACCTATTTTTGAATTTTAAAACCTATCTTACCGATATTTTGTTGTACCTTTGCAGAAATAATCGACTTATAATGATAAACAATTGATATGAAGAAACTGTTCCTGAGCGCTGCCCTCCTGGCAGCATCTCTGGCATCCCAGGCCCAGCAGGGTCCGCTGTGGATGCGCTACCCGGCCATCTCGCCTGATGGCTCTACCATCGCCTTTGCCTACAAGGGCGACCTCTATTGCGTTCCTGCCCAGGGCGGCGAGGCACGCCAGTTGACTACCCATGCCGCTTATGACTCTCAGCCTATCTGGAGCCCCGACGGCAAGAAGATAGCCTTCACCTCTACCCGCGAAGGCAGCATGGATGTGTACGTCATCTCTGCCAAGGGCGGTGCGCCAACCCGACTCACCACCCACAGCGGCAAGGAGACACCTATCGCCTTCAAGGACAACGACCACGTGCTCTTCGCTGCCAATATCATGCCTACTGCCCAGAGCAACCTGTTTGCATCCAATGAGTTCTCGCAGGTTTACGAGGTAAGCACCCAGGGCGGTCGTCCAAAACTGTATTCCGTTCTGCCGATGGAAAACATCAGCATCAACAAGAACGGACAGGTGCTCTACCACGACAAGAAGGGTTACGAGGATGCATGGCGCAAGCACCACACCTCACCTATCACCCGAGACATCTGGATGCTCGACAACGGAAAATACCAGAAGCTCACCACCTTCAAGGGCGAAGACCGCAACCCGGTATGGGCAGCCGATAACCAGAGCTTCTATTATCTGAGCGAGCAGGATGGTTCCTTCAATGTATATCGCCGCAACATCGCCAGCGGAAAGGATACCCAGATAACCCACGAAAAGAAGAATCCTATCCGATTCCTCACCTCTTCTGATAGCGGCCTGCTCTGCTATGGCTTCGATGGCGAAATCTATACCGTAAAGGAAGGCGGACAGCCTCAGAAGGTCAGCATCTCCATCACCACCGACAATGAGGAGCCAAGCCTCATCCGCCAGGTGCAGTCGTGGGGAGCCACTGAGATAGCCCTTTCTCCAGATGCCAAGGAAGTAGCCTTCGTGATGCATGGCGATGTATATGTTACATCTGTAGAATACAAGACCACTAAGCGCATCACCGATACTCCTCAGCAGGAGCGCAACCTGAGCTTTGCCCCAGATGGAAGAAGTCTGGTCTATGCCTCTGAGCGCAATGGTGTATGGCAGATTTTCCAGGCTAAGATCAAGAACGAGAAGGAGAAGAACTTTACTTACTGCACCGACATTGAAGAAGAGCAGCTTACCAAGACCAACATTACTTCGCAGTATCCAGCCTACAGTCCTGACGGCAAGGAAGTGGCTTTCTACGAAGACCGTGCCGCCCTTCGCATCATCAACCTGAAGTCGAAGGAAGTGCGCACCGTGCTCGACGGCAAGTACAATTTCTCTTATGCCGATGGCGACATCTGGTTTGAATGGAGCCCAGACAGCAAGTGGATTATGTGCAGCTACATAGGCACCGGCGGCTGGAACAACACCGACATAGCCGTGGTGAAGGCCGATGGCAAGGAGGTGCATAACGTAACCGACAGCGGCTATAGCGACGGCAACGGAAAATGGGTGCTCGGCGGAAAGGCGATGCTCTTCGAGAGCGACCGTGCCGGATATCGAAGTCACGGTTCATGGGGAGCAGAAAACGATGCCTATCTCATGTTCTTCGACCTCGATGCCTACGACCGCTTCCGCATGAGCAAGGAGGAACTGGAACTTGCCGAGGCTAACAAGGACCTGAAGGAGAAGAATGCCGACGAGAAGGAGGAGAAGAAGAAGGAAGAAAAGAAGAAGAAGGAGGAGAAGACTGGCAAGATAGAGGTGGATAAAGTAAAACCGCTGGAGCTAGACTTCGACAACTGTCGCGACCGCATCGTCCGTCTCACCGTCAACTCATCCAACATGGGTGATGCCATCCTCGACACCAAGGGTGAGAAGATATATTACCAGGCAGCCTTCGAAGGAGGCTACGACCTCTGGTGCCACAACCTGAAGGAAGGCAGCACCACCCTGATGATGAAGGGTATCGGTGGCGGCGGCTTCGTTGCCGACAAGGACATCAAGAACCTCTTCCTCTGCAACGGCAGCAGCATCAAGAAGATAGACCTGGGCAGCAGGGCTACCAAGAACATCGCCTTCGAGGCTCCGTTCAACTACAAGCCAGCCGAAGAGCGCCAGTATCTCTTTGACCATATATGGCGCCAGGTGGACGACAAGTTCTACGATCCTAACATGCAGGGCGTAGATTGGGCATACTATCGCAAGGTGTATGAGAAGTTCTTACCTTATATTAATAACAACTTCGACTTTGCCGAGATGCTGAGCGAGATGCTGGGCGAACTGAACGCCAGTCATACGGGTTGCCGCTACTATGGTGGCACGGCATCGCTTTCTACCGCAGCCCTCGGTGCCTTCTTCGACCCTAACTACGAGGGCGACGGCCTGAAGATTCAGGAAGTAATCAAGCGTGGTCCGTTTGCCGTGAAGAAGAATGAGGTTACCGCCGGCTGCATCATCGAGAAGATTGACGGCGAGGCCATCAAGGCGGGCATGGATTACAACGCATTGCTCGATGGCAAGGCCGGCAAGAACGTACGCCTCACCATCAAGAACACCAAGGGCAAAACTTTCGATCTCACCATCAAGGCAATTTCGCAGAGCAACCAGCAGGAGCTGCTCTACAAGCGCTGGGTAGATAGAAACCGTGCCATCGTGGATAGCGTATCAAAGGGCAGAATCGCCTATGTTCACGTAAAGGCGATGAACAGCGAGAGCTTCCGCACCGTATATAGCGAACTCTTGAGCGACAAGAACCGCAACAAGGATGCCGTAATCGTGGATGAGCGTCACAATGGTGGCGGCTGGCTGCACGACGACCTCTGCACCCTGCTCAGCGGCAAGCAGTATCAGGATTTCGTGCCTCACGGCAAGGTGGTGGGCAAGGACCCATTCAACAAGTGGACCAAGCCATCCTGCGTATTGATTTGCGAGGACGACTACAGCAACGGTCATGGTTTCCCATGGGTATATAAGGAGTTAGGCATCGGCAAGCTGATTGGTACGCCGGTGGCTGGAACAATGACTGCCGTATGGTGGGAGACGCTGATGGACCGCAGTCTGGTATTCGGTATTCCTCAGGTAGGTTGCCGCGACATGCGTGGCACCTTCGGCGAGAACACCACCCTTTATCCACATGTAGAGGTGTATAACTCTCCTGAAGATTACATCACCGGTCATGACACCCAGCTCATCAGAGCCGTGGAGGAAATGATGAAGAAGTAAGGGAAGGATAAGTTCAATATTCCCCAGCCTGCATTGAAAAGTGGGCTGGGGATTTTTTATATATAAGCCCTTTATAATGCAGAAAATACTTTTTTTTATTCACACACCTATTTTTCTCAGAAATAATTTGGCTGTTTACATATTTATTATTACTTTTGCCATGCAAATGCGTACTTTTAAGTGCGAAGAATATGAAGTAAACTAAAAGATTATGAACAATCTTTCAAAATCTAAATACATTACTTTCTGCCAATGCCCAAAGGCATTTTGGCTAAAGATGTATAAACCAGAAGAAATTGAGATAGACCCATTGACGCAAGCCCGTTTTGATGCCGGTACGGAAGTGGGAAATCTTGCCAAAAGTTTATTTGGCGAATATACGGAAGCGACAGTCTGCAAGATGACAGCCGACGGGAGTCAACGCCCCGACCTTCAGGCTATGATTGCCGCAACCCAAAAGCTGATTGCTGATGGGGCAGACAACATTGCTGAGGCTGCCTTTATATACGACGGGTGTTACTGTGCCGTGGATTTGCTGCACAAGACACCCCAAGGCTATGCCATATATGAGGTGAAAAGCAGCACCGACCTGAAGGAGCTGGAAGTGTATGCACAGGATGTGGCATATCAGAAATATGTGCTCACCAACTGCGGGCTTACCATAACGGGCACTTATCTTGTAAACATCGATAACGAATATGTACTTGACGGCAAACTCGACGTAAAGGGATTCTTCCGCATAAACGATATCAGCGAGGCGGTTGCCAACGAATATATCAAGGTGCCAGCCCTGGTAAAGGCTGCGAAGAAGGTGCTCGAAGGTGGAGAACCCAAGCAGGATTTGGCAGAATACTGCAAAAAGCCATACGCCTGTTCGTTCTGGAACTATTGCAGTCGCAATGTCATACCTTCGCCATCAGTCTTCAACCTGTACCGCATGTCTTTCAAGAAGGCATTGGAACACATGAACGAAGGCCGTCTGTCGTTGGAAGATATGAGACAGGAGAAGCTTACCGACCTACAGCAGTTGCAGTTGGAATGCACATTAGGTAATACTTCCTATATCAACAGGAAGGCTATCGGTGAGTTCCTGAAGAAGCTCTCCTATCCGCTTTATTTCCTCGATTTCGAGACCGAGCAGACCGTGATACCGAAGTATCAAGGCACGCATCCATACCAGCAGGTCACATTTCAGTATTCGCTTCATTACATAGAGCATGAAGGAGGCGAATTGAAGCATCGTGAGTTTCTCGGCATATCGGGCGAAGACCCTCGCCGTGCCCTTGCTGAACAACTTTGCAAGGACATTCCGCTCAACGTCTGCACCACAGCCTACAACAAGGCTTTCGAGTGTACTCGTCTGAAGGAACTGGCAGAGGCATTCCCCGACCTGGCGTCGCATCTTCTCAACATCGAATCCCACATTGTGGATCTTCTCGACCCGTTCCGTGCCGGCTATTATTACCTGCCAGCCATGAACGGCTCGTTCTCCATCAAGAAGGTGCTCCCGGCATTGTTCCCCGATGATCCTGAGCTCGACTACCACAACCTCAGTGGTGGTGTTCAGAATGGCGGCGAGGCAATGAGCATTTATCCTCAGATACAGTTTATGGAGCCGGAAAAGCAAAAGAAGGCTCGCCGAGCACTGCTAGACTACTGCTGCCTCGACACGCTGGCCATGGTGAAGCTGTGGGAGAAGCTGAGGGAAGTGAGTGAAGAATAATTCTTTTAAAAAAATAATATTAACATTTTAATGATATTGAATTATGGCAAAAAAAGCTAGTCAATTTATCTTTAGAAAGGATTATGAAAAATGGTTGCTCAAACAGGGCGTAAAGTCTGTTGGAGCTTATTGTCCACAAGATAAATATAAATGCAATGGCAAAGACTATTTGTATTTAGATCTTATTGGTGTTTTCGCAAAAGAAAATGAACGCTTGTATGTGAATGCACTTTTTGAAGAGTGGAAAGCTGAGATTGATAAGAAAAACTATCTTAAGACTACTCTTAACCGCTTGTCTTATCTTCAGAAATATAGACAGTTCGTTGAAACCATTGTCTATGGTAAAAAAAGATTAAGCAAAGAAGATAATGAGATATTTAATGAAATTCTAAATGCCCTACCTTCTGTACGCGATTCAATTAACAAATCACAGAATCCAAAAGTAGATGGTATGGATTCATTAATAGAGTTTATTAAAGAAGAGAAGTTTGTAAAGTTGGCAATAGAATCATCTTACTTTTTCTCGCCAGAACTTGTGAAAAAAAGAGTTGATGAGATTGCAAATTACATTTGTAAGGAAGAAGAGGTAGATCCTGCTTTTGACAAAAATGATATTAATATCAAATATCTTCCTGCACGATACTCTTCGAAAGAAAAAGAAGATGCGGATGATGGAGTACATGAGCCTGTTGTAGAAGAAGGCAAAGTCTATTTCAAGCTTAAAAACGCAGCACAACGTCTCTGTGTTATCTATCAAGAAGGAGCAAGGGGTAAGAATACAAAATGTGGCGTAAACACTTGTGGAGGTGGCAATGGCAATGCCAGAGTGTGTCAATTGATTAATGATCGTACAGGGTATGCCCTTGGAGCAACATCTGATAAAAAGCACTTCAGAAACTTTATCATTTCACACATTTGGGGGCATGCTATTGATCCACGTTACTTTACAAATCTGTGGAATATCGTTATAGTTCCAGCATGGGCTAATCACTTGTTGGACAAAGATGAAGAAGGTACTTTGGCTTCCACATTCAAAGCTACAATACAGAAAATCATTACTGAGCTATATGATTTTAATAATATTGACTGGGCGTCTATACAAATGACATCTCCTTCTTACAACAATGAGGAAGTCATTAGCGGTAGATATCAGATAAATATTATTGATCACAAGTCTGTCGATGCGCCTTTGGGCAAAATTTGGAAAAAGCCAGTCTCTATATAATCATCTTTCCTGATTTTCCGACAACATATTCCGGTTCTTCCGAATAAAGAAACTTGGTGCAAAGGCAAAAAAGCATTACCTTTGCACCCAGTTTTATTCATTTAAGCAAAATAGAGTTATGACAATATAAGTAAAGAATACGAATACTACAGAAGATATGCAAGTTCAAAACTTACAATTCTGTTATTGTTCAACCCAAAAAAATACAATAAATATGGATACAAGATTAACAAAAGAAGAGCAGGCAATGATCAAGGAAGCCAAAGGCAACAAGGTTTCCGGACCAATCTACAGCGAGGACGGACTTCGCTTGTTGAAAGTACTTGGCAATCCAGAGTACCTTGAAGTGAAAGACGGTGTGAAGGCTATCTGCGATGAAGCATGCCAAGGACTTGACAATCTTCATGATGTGGTATTGCCAGCATCAGTTATAGACTTGGGCACAAGAGCTTTCGCAAGCTGCATAAAGCTCTTCAAGATAACTATGCCTGGAATAGAATTCATCGGAACAGAGTGTTTCGCTCATTGTGAAAATCTGAAGGAAATTGCCTTGCCAGAAACTTTGGGTAAGATTTGGAAAGGTGCCTTTGCTAGCTGCAAAGCTTTGGAACAGATAAATATTCCAAGTCACCTGAAGATTATCGACAAGTCTGCGTTCAGAAGTTCCGGACTGAAAAGTCTCAACATCGTGATAAGCGAAGACTGCAAGTGCTGGATTTATGACAGAGCCTTTGCTTATTGCAAACATCTGGAGTCTGTATATCTAAACAAGAATGTAAAGATTCAGGAGCGTATGGCGTTTGCCGGCTGCACTTCACTAACGACGATTGAGTTTGAGAATCCGTCATTGACATGCTGTGCTGGTGAAATAAACGCAACGATGCTTATCGGCTGTATATCTCTCGAAAAGATTATCGTGCCAAAGAACAAGTACAACCATTACCCGGACTTCAACATCCAAGGCGATGAGTCTGCTCAGTTCGAGACTCGCGACTTCAATAGTCTTATAACTCCGAAAGAATAGACAGAGACTCTCGTTGGCACTATCTTTGAATAAGATAGGCTGCACTCGGCCATCTGAGAACAAGTTCTCATGGCGCTCGTTGGCACTATCTTTGAATAAGACATGATTGCAACTAAGATTGCAACTAAAAGTTGATTTTTTGTTGATTTTCTATGGCATAATTTTTTTATTTCAGAAAAATAGGGTAAATTTCGCGCGACAACATTTTAAAACATAAAGAAATATGGTGAACAAAAACGAAACAACAAACAGAGAAAAGAAGCCTATCATTAATAACGATGAGGCTTTGCGTCTTATCGACCTCATCCAGCAGGGCGACTCCAATGCGGAGAACGAGTTGGCAGAACTCGGTTCTGTCTTTATCAAGGCTGTGGCAAAGCAGTATGTGGGCAAGGGACTCTCTGACGAAGAACTCATTGCAGCCAGTCGTTACGGAATGTTACGTGCCAGCCATAAGTTCGACAAGTCTCGTGGCTTTACCTTTGCAGCTTATGCCGTGTGGTGGATGCGCCAGGCCATTCTGCAAGAGATTCACAAAAAAGAGAATAACAATTAAATACAAAGGATATGACATCACGAAAAAATGTTGGCGATATACGCCATCTGGTTGTATTAAGAGTTATGATAGAGGTTTGTGACACCGGATTGACTGATGATCAATACGGAGACCTGTTAGAATATCTCAAACATGATGAAGTACTTTGGTCTGACGAAAACAAAAACGACTTCTATAACGTAGCCACGAAGTTGGCTAAAAAATGGATTGAAAATTATAAATAGAGCACTTATGAAAATATATCTAAGAGTACATAAGGACCAAGGAAGCCATGTAGTCCACCTTTGGAGCAAGCACATAAAGGAACAGATTATAGAAACTGTGAACTTTGCATGCGACGACCATGACGGCTGCATTGGCGAACCTGCCCTCTTCCCCACATTCTGGCAGCAAGAGATTCATTCACGCCGCCTCTATGTTGGGAACCCCAAAAAGTGTAAATACTGGCTCAATTCTCCCATGTATGCACTCAGCTTTGTATGGGAGAAAGCCGATTTTGCCTTTGAGGACGACTATTATTGGCAGTGCGACCATGCAGGACTGCCGTATGCCTTCACGTGTCAGCCAAGAATAGACGACAGCTATACCGATGATGTCTATATCGGCTCATACGTGAAAGGCCAGACAGAGCCGCTTACTCTTCCAGGACTTCTCTTTGATCCTGAATATGAAGAGGATGGAGAAGTATTGGCTGACAATATGTTTGTTGAACTCAAAAAGAACAGAGGATGAACTCGCATTGATTACCGACGTTCTGAACGGCGGCGAAGCGCAGAACATCTTTCCTGATTTTCCGGCATCACATTCCGGTTCTTCCTAATAAAGAAACTTGGTGCAAAGGCAAAAAAGCATTACCTTTGCACCCAGTTTTATTCACTTAAGCAAAATAGAGTTATGACAATACTTGATAAAATTGCAGAATACATTGCAGGCAATCCCAAGCGACCTTTGCTTATCTGGTTTCACTCAAACAGCGAAATCGATGAGGCAAGACGCAGCATTGCGAGTCTTCCCGGATGTGCAACATGTGGAGACAACGTTTACGAAAAGGACGGCGCTGTTATCGAAAAGAAAAAGATCTCAGATAGTGAAGGTATCAGATTTTTCCTGTTCCATCGCTACTTTGAGCAGCTGAAGGCTCCATTTCTGAAATATGCTATCGACTTGATGAACAAGACAGGACTTCCGATTGTATATCTTGCCAACGACTATTCAAAGGAAGAAGAGCCGCAACTCAATGTCGCAGCATTTGATGAATGGGACTATAAGTAGAAACAATTGTTTTTTATCTGTATAAATACAATGGAGAAATATCATATAGGTCAGGAAATTCTGAAGGAAGTAAAGGCTAAGTTTCCTTCGGTGGCAGTCTTTGCCAAAGAACTGTGCAAATCCAGCTCTGCCACATACGAGATATTCGGCAAGACGAGTCTCGATACCGACTTACTGCTGAAAGTATCGAAGCTGTTGGACAGAGATTTCTTCCGCGAGTTCTCGGAGAAATGTCTGAACGGAGAAGTAGCAGTAGTAGATAAACAGACAGCAGAGAACTGCATCTCGCAGCTCTTGCCAGAAGATAAACTACATACAGTATCACCACCCCAAACAAAGGATGTGGTGGAAGAATATCTTCTGATACCTCGCAAAAAGCCGCTCGTAATATTCTATAGTGGGGCACGCAGTCGCAACCTACCCCGTTTTGTATGCAAAAAGGGTGAGGAAATATATGGCGAAGGCATGGTGAGAATAATAAAGCTCGAACCAGCAGAGCTGATGCATTTTGAACTTGGCGTGATGTCGCTCGCCAAAATGCCGCAGAAGGTGGTCGTGATAAAATGCACTATGGCAAGAGACTATAACTCCCATGTGCTCATTGCCGAAAGACTGGCGGAGGAGTCGGGAAAGCACGTCGTGCTGCTATGCCTTGACCCTATCCATATTCCTACGCTACCCAATGGAAAAGTAGTGCTGAAGTCACTTGCCGTATCAACCTTCAAATCTTGGAACAAACGTGCCCACATATTCATAGCCGATGATGCGGAAAAGCGTTTCGCTTACCTCATCGAACTGTACCAAGCCATTAAAGGCAAGGGATATATGGACAGAATATACGACAGCATAGGGGGCAACGAGAATTGGGCAGACAGCTTGAAAGACTTGCTGGCTGAAGCAAAGCTGAATCTCACTACTTTCGAAGACATTATGTTGGAAGAAAGCAGCGATAAGGACAATCGTCAGGTGGAATATCATCAGGTGAGCACCATTCAGCCTACTGTTAACGACTTGAATCGTCTAGAAGGGATTTCACATATCCGCACCCATCTGCGCTACCGCATGATTAAGGAGACTGGCAAAATATTCGAGTATGAGCCGATGAGTTTCGACCAAATGGAGGGATGCGAGAAGCTATAAAGTATCGAAATTATATCACAAACAATAATAGACAAAGGCAATGAAAATATACATGAAAGTAAAGAAGGATATAGCATATAATGCACCATATCCTTGGAACAAGTACATTAAGGAGCAAGTTCGTGAAACTGTGTCTAAAGCAAGCAGTTTTATGTTTGACGAAAAGTTTTATCCCATGTTTTACCAAGAGGATACACACTGCCACTTCATAACAGCTGCCAATGGTGAACGACACTTTCTGGATTTCTTTCTCAAATACGAACTTTGCTTTGTATGGGAATATGACGATTACGATAACGAAGATGACTACTTCGAGGTCGCAAGTGCAGCAGATGTATATTTAGATGAAGAAGACAATGTTAAGCCTTCTAAGGAATACGTCTATCTTGGCTCATACAAAGATGGACAAAGTGAGCCTCTTACTCTTCCAGGACTTGTATTAGACCCAAAGAAACATGGTGAAATCTTAGCTGACTGCATGTTTACGGATGAATTCTCTGATAGACAACTGAGACGAGTCTTTGAGGCAAAACTATAAGCTGCATGAGAGGAATATTTCATTTTTGGGCCATTGCCCTACTGGCATTGTTTACATGTTCTTCATGCCGGAACAAGTCACAGAACGCAAGTCTCGATAAGTCAATAGATAAATCTGACTCTATCGAGACTTATCACACTATCGTCTCTGACGACAGTCTCGTGACAGCCATCTGGTATGACACCGGCAAAGGTGGAACAGCACCCGACATTGACTGTGTGATAAAATTCGAATCAGAAGATGGCGAGCAGCATGAAGAGCATCGTCCTCTGCTGCGTCTCGCCCACCCCAAGGACGACTACAGCCACCATGAGGTACGAAAGATAGTAAGTATCGACGATGAATACGGCAGTCGCTCATACATATTCTTCCTATCTGCCAAGGTAGGAAGTAATGAGTATGCCCATGATATCGTTGCTTTCAAAATAAGTGGTGACAGTTTGAGACATTTGTATAACTATAAAATCGATTGACAAGACATGGAATCAGATTTAGCTATCTTTGCATCCCAAATGCATAATATAAAAGTACGCTACCACATTGTGGGAAAACAAGAAGAGTTGCAAGAGATA
>OGEE01000863.1_pt1 | contig 18500 bp, 16 predicted proteins | sample 1570571 | NCBI WGS metagenome assembly OGEE01 (sample SAMEA2582169, study PRJEB24529) | metagenome | biome: Human gut stool | place: China | collected 2011
ATAGTATAACGTAGTCTGTCAAGAGGGAAAGAATATAAGAAGTCAACCGTTTCGCTCCGCAAAAAGGACCGCCCGGTGAGCGGTCCTTTTAAGATGAAGGGAAAAAAATATAAAAAGAAAATAGTTTTAATCAATGGTCTGTATCAGCCCTTCACACTTCCCATGGCAACACCACCTACGATGTGCTTTGAAAGAATAATGTAAACAACTATTACAGGAAGGATAGAGAATGTAATCATCATGTATACCTTTCCCATATCAAACTTTAAGAAGTCTGCACTTCTAAGCTGTGCTAACAGGATTGGAAGCGTCTTCTTATTGTTTTCGTGTAATATAAGTGCCGGAGTGAAGTAATTGTTCCAGCTGCTTACAAAGGAGAAAATTGCCTGTACTGCTATTGCCGGCTTCATCAATGGAAGCACTATATGATTAAATGTCCTAAACTCTCCGGAGCCGTCAATTCTGGCTGCCTCAATCAGAGACAATGGAAGCGAGCTCTCCATATACTGCTTCATGTAAAAATATGTGACCGGTGAAGCAATTGTCGGAACTATAAGTGGAATAAATGAATCCATCAGTCCCATGCCTGTTACCAATTTAACAAATCCAAGTGCTGTAACCTGTGTAGGAATCATCATAGATGCCAAGTATAATTTAAATACTGTATTTCCATATGGAAATTGTATCTTTGTAAATGCAAATGCTGCCATTGATGCGGACAAAATGGTAACTGCCGTATAACTACAGGTAATAAAAAAGCTATTTAAAATTGCCCTCAAAAAGGGAAATCGAGAGAAGACCATCCGATAGCTGTCCAACGTTGGATTTTGGGGAATCCATTCTATGGGAATCTGCATCAATGCACCTTTGCTTTTCAAAGAGGTTGAAAGCATCCATAAAAACGGGATCATCACAATAACCGCAATCAGACAGGCTAAAAAGTAATTCCATATTATTTTTAATTTTACATTCCATTTACTATGATTCATAATGCACCCACTTATTTTGTAATTTCATCTGAATTAAAGTTAGTATGAATATAATTACGAACAACAGCCAGGAATACGCAGATGCATACCCCATTTTGAAATACTTAAATCCGTATGTGTAAATTCTCTCTACCATAACCTGTGTAGCCCCATTTGGTCCACCTTCTGTCATAATCTGCACCTGTGGGAATAACTGAAACGCATTAATTAAAGCCATAATAATGCAGAAAAACATCGATGGGCTAAGCAGCGGCAAAGTAATTGAGAAAAACTGTTTCATTTTTCCTGCGCCGTCAACGGTTGCCGCCTCATAGTACCCGGTATCAATTGCTTTCAGGCCTGACAGAAGAAATAATCCGTAAAATCCCATATCTTTCCATACAGACGCAAGAACAATTGCCGGCATTGCCCAGACTTTATCTGTAAGCCATCCGGGACCGGATATCCCAATATATCCCAGCAGTTGGTTCAATATGCCATACTGGGGACTTAACACCCATTTCCAGATCAGACTGGCTGCTACCCACGATGTCAATACCGGAATATAGTACATAATCCGGAATGCGGTGATTCCTTTCATGTTTTTATTCAATATAGATGCAATCAGAAGGGACATTATCAAAACCATCGGAATATACAGTACAATATAATAACAGGTATGTCCCAAAACCTTCCAAAATTCTGATGTTCCGAGTATCTGCTTATAGTTATCCAAAAATACAAAATTACTTGCCAGTGTCTTGTAAGATAATTTATCCAGTCCATTCCAGTTTGTAAAACTGATGGCTATAGAAATTATAATTGGCAAAAAGCTAAAAACAATCATCCCAAGAAAGCTGGGAAGCATAAATGGTATGGCGTTTTTCAAAGCTCTTTTCTGTCTTTTTTTGCTCATATTTTTTCCTGTCATTTTCAGGATCACTGTCGCATGGCTTACGCCATACGACAGTTTCCTAATTTATAATTTGATTTCTACTGTAACTTAATCTGTGCAGTACACTCTTCCTGGGCCTGATCCAGTGCTTCCTTTACCGTGATTTCACCACTTGCTGCAAGGCTTAATTTATTGGTAATGATATCGGACATTAATGAATAATCTTCAATAATCGGAGCTACCGTCAGGTAATTCAGGGAATCAAATACTGCCTGACGATTCTCGGGAGGGGTCAGCTTCAAATATCCGGAAAGAACATCCTCATTATTGATTGCAGGAAGATCCCAACCTGCATCAATTCTCATCTGTGCTGCAGTATCACTGGATGCAAGCCAGTTGATCCAGGTTGCAGCGGCTTCCTTTTTATCGCTATCCGCATTCACTACAAGCGCATTACTGAAGAAATGTGTTGCTTTCTGTGTTCCACCCGGCTCTACACAAATATCCCAGTTAAAGTCACACGCATCTGCAAATGTATTAAATGCCCAGATACCGGTAGGAATCATTCCAAGTCTTCCACTTTCAAACAGGTCCCAGTCACCCATTCCTCCCATCTGTGCTTCTGTGGGCTGCACATTTGTCTCAGTCACTTTACTGATCATCATTGTAGCGGCTTTCAGATTTTCCTCAGAATTAATTGTGAACTCTGTTTTGTCCTCATTCAAAACTCCACCGCCATACTGCGCAGCTACTTTGAAGAATTCGTTAAAGGTGATTGGCTGATAAATGCCATAGATATCGTCACCTAATGCACTGATCTTCTCACACGCTTCCATCGCATCATCCCAGGTCCAATCATCTGTAGGATAAGCAATTCCAGCCTTATCAAATAAATCTTTATTATAAATAAGTACTACATTAGAGAAATTTCCGGGTACACCATACTGCTTACCATCTACGGAAAATGCGTTTAATGCGGTTGTATTATAGCCGCTGGTATCAATTCCTGTAAGCTCAGCCAGAACTCCTTTATTCGCATATGCTGCAAAATTCTCAATGTTCAGTTCATAGCAATCAGGCGCTGTTCCACCGGCTACTCTTGTCTGCATCTGTGTAAAATAGTCGTCATATCCAATCGTTTCAATGTTAACTGTTATATTGGGATATTCTTCGTGGAATGCATCATACATTTTCTGAAGTGTTTCTTCATTACCACCAGAGGCATTAAAATTAGCATACGTAATTTCTGCCGTTTCTTCCGCTACTTCGGTGTTGGCAAGATCAACAGTCTCCTGCTTACTTTCTGTTGCTGTTGCAGTTCCTTCCGCAGTATTATCATCTGTGCTTCCGCAGCCTGTAAGTAAAGAGGTTGCCAATACTCCGGTTAATAAAAGTGACATTAATTTTTTTCTCATAAATGTATCCTCTCCTTTTCATAATTTAAACGGTTAACCTCGCATATTTTTACTGTATGAACTCAAAAATGATATTTTGTTCTGTCTCCCCCTTTACTGTTATATTTTTTCCCTTCCAGGTAATATCTATCTGATCGGAAAGAATAGAATCCTTGCCTTCCTTTCCGTAGAGGAAAATCTTATTTTTCCCACCCTGTTCCATTTGAATTGTTGTCCCGGACTTTACATAAACCGGCAATTTGGTCTCAGGATCTGAATCTATCCATTTTTCTCCTTCATAGCACTTATTTGTAAAGAAATCAAACCATTGTCCTTCCGGCAGATACACCTTTCTGGATGTCTGATTTTCTTCCATAATGGGAGCCACCAGCATACTATTTCCAAACAGGTATTCATCTTCTAAGTTAATTACATTGCTGTCTTCCTGAAAATCATATACCAAGGGGCGCATCATGGGTTTACTTTCTCTTACTGCAATTTGCGCCGTTTGATAAATGTAGGGAATAAGTTCTTCCCTAAGTGTATGCCAGTAACGCATCTCATCAATAAATTCCGGCTGTCCGTATGCCAAGGCTACATTCCATGGACTTCTTTCATTATTTCCATCACTTCCCGGCATCAATTCCCTGAACTGACCGCCATCCGGTTCCGAATGCCACTGCATTATGGGAGAAAATACTGCCATCTGCGTAGATCTTCTGTATAAATCAATACTTGGAAGCGGTCCTGCGAATCCGCCTATATCAAAACTCCAGAAAAGAATACCACTCATGGCTGCGGAAAGGGCTGCCCGCAAGATTGGTTGACTGATGATCTCCTGCCCATAAAATAGGAGTTCCGGAAGCTCCTGCATATCCTGCCCGGCTAAACAGTACTTGTTCTTCCGATATTTCATTACTGTATGCATTCACATAATCCTGACAATACTGATTCTTGCCTTCTGCTCCGCTTGTTCCATCCGAAAAATTCACTTCTTCGGAATATATGAACTCTCCACCGTCCGTCTTGAATCCGTCCACGCCAATATCTGACAGGTATTTTCTTTTTTGAAACCAAAACTTCTTCGTTTCTTCATTTGTGAAATCCGGAAGATAAGAGCCTTCAAACCAATTGCCCGTCGGTATCTCGTAATGCGTTCCTGCTTTAGTCATTACAAGCAGTCCATGCTCCAGTGCATATTCCTTATCCATGTCAAGCTGTTCCGATACTCTTCCCGGTTCCATTCCTTTAAAAACAGGAATTTGCCAAAGCACTAGCTTTTTCCCTTTTTCATGAAGCCTCTCGATCATGCGTTTCGGGTTTTTCCAGTATTTACTATTGCTAAAATCAAAATCATCATAGGAAAAACCTTCTGCCGACCTCTTCGGTGAATAGGTAGCTCCGTTCCAAATATAGAAAGTTGCTTCATCACTCCATGCTTCCAGGACAATAACACTGGCCGGAAAATGATATTTTTCCAATTCCTCCAGCAATCTGTCTACATCTGCTTCAGAATTCCAGTGATTGGCTGATGCCCATATTCCAAATGCATAACGGGGTGGTATCTGCGGTCTTTTAAACAAACCGGTATAATCACGAATAACCTCACCTATTGTACCCGTAAATACATAGACTTTGGATTCGCTCGGTATCTGACATCGAATTGCATGATCAAGCGTAATTGTCGTTTTCTTCTTTGTCTCAATGTAAATACCCAGTCCCGAATCTGTCACGAAAAAAGGAGTCACGCAGTAACTGATATTTCCCTGATTACAGAATTTTTCTATAACCTGTGTCTCTACTGTCTTTCCTTTCTGATTCACTGCATCGAATTTCTCGCCCAGACCATATACACCTTTATAATCCACATTAATGATTAATTTTGTACCTTCTTTGCGTTCTATCTCTGCATAGGAGTCATTTGCCAGTAATATTTTTTTATGATATTCCTGATCTTTTATCGTTTCTAAAATCATAATATCTCCGTTCTTTTTCTTACACTTTGCCTTTCAATTAGTTTTACAGGAAATACTTCTTCCACTTTTTCCATCTGGGGATTTTCAATGTTCTCGATCAATATTTCAACAGCTCTTTCTCCCTTAGCTGAAATAGGTTGTTTTACCGTAGTGAGCCCGGGCGTCGTATACTTGGAAATATCCAGATCATCAAATCCGATGATGGATATATCTTCAGGCACCTGAACACCCTGTTCATAAAACCCCTTCATCAGCCCAATTGCGAGGACATCCGCTGTCGCTACCACTGCTGTAATATCTGCCTTATTATCTACGAACCATTTTGCAGCATTTACTCCGCTTTCATAATCAACCGTCGCTTCATAAAGATTTTCTTTTTGAAATTCCAGTCCATTTTGTTCAATCGCTTTCAGGAAACCTTTATATCGCTTCTGCATAACACCATCTTCCTGAAGATGTCCTGTCACCAATGCAATTTTTTTATGTCCCTGCCGAATCACAAATTCTGTAGCCAGATTAGAGCAATTCTCATCATCAATTCTTAGTTTATGAAAATAGTCATATTTACAATAACTATCAATTAACACTACCGGTACATCCAATGTTTTTAATTCACTAAAAAACTGATTCTGATAAGTACCAATAATAATAACTCCAGCCAAATTTCGTTCCTGGATCAGCTGAAGATAATCTTCAGTTACATCGGTAGCTGAGATAATTACATGGTATCCTCTCTGTCTTGCAGCATACTCTATGCTACCCAGTAATTCACTGTAAAAAATATTATGAAACATCAGCTTACTGCCGGGCTCTGTCTGTGGAACGACTACTCCCAACAATTTAGTATCTTTTACAGTTAATCCTCGTGCATTCAAATCCGGCACGAATCCTAGCTCATCGATTACTGTCAGAATCTTTTGTTTCGTTTCTTCGGATACTTTTTTCTTTCCGTTTAATACATAGGACACTGTCGCTACTGATACGTTTGATGCTGCTGCAACATCCCTGATGGTTACTCTGTTTTTCATACTTTCTCTTTTCATACAGTTTTAATATGTTTTGTTAACCGGTTAACTATATTATATTCTCCTATTTTTGAATGTCAATTATTTTTATTTAAAATAATATTTTTTAGATAAAATAAACAAACATTACGTATCGTTTTTATAGATTTTTAACGTTGCTTCTTCAAAGTAATTCATAATACTTTTTTTCTCTTCTTTATTGATATTTTTTCTCATTAAGTTGAAATCTTGCATTTCCTACCCTTTTCTGCTATTCTTATTGTAATGCCTGCGGATGGTTAAGTTTCCACATGTAGAGCAGGTATTTCGGTTCAAAATGCTATGTATGGGAAGGGTATGGTCATTACATGAAAATACAGGAATCTGCTGAGAATTATCTGGAAACGATCTTAGTGCTGAAGAAAAAGAACGGTGTTGTCCGTTCCATTGATATTGCCAACGATCTGGGTGTGTCCAAGCCCAGCGTCAGCGTAGCTATGAAGAATCTCCGCAATGGGGAATATATTGAAATGGACAAGGAAGGCTACATCACCCTGCTGGATAAGGGGCGGGAAATCGCAGAGAAAATCTATGAACGTCACACATTTCTTACGGACTGGCTGACTTCCATCGGTGTGGATCCCACCGTTGCTGCTGAGGATGCCTGCCGGATCGAGCATGTGATCAGTGCAGAGACTTTCACTGCTATGAAAAAGACATTGAAGACGAAATAGAACTCACAGTAACTCATTGCATATTATTTGAACGCAAGAACTCCCGGTGCGATATTGCTCCGGGAGTTTTGTTATTATCATAAGCTCATTACCTGCGCTCATTAAATCTTAATTGTCACCCATTTTCCCTGTCGGAACCGAATCGACGCAAACAGGAATCTGGATACCTGATCCGCCAGAATACCCATCCAGATACCGGTCATTCCCAGTCCCAGAGTAAACCCGAAAATATAGGATGCCGCCGTACGGATCAAAGTAACGCTGATCGTAGAAGCTACTGCCGTGTATGCGGTATCTCCCGCGCCGCGCAGGCATCCCATGTAGATGACCTGAGACACCTGGAACAGGACAATGATACAAATGCAATGAATAATATTCACACCGTACGTAATAATATTTTCTTCTCTAAAGAACATCCGGTAAATGGTCTCCCCTCCGAAGAAATAGATAACCGCCAGTGCAACAGAGATTCCCAGACCAATACGTCTGCAGATGGCTCCGTAGCTTTTTGCTTTCTCCGGGTCACGTTCTCCCAGACTCCGGCCAATCAACGCTACCGCCGCTACCTGCATACCGTCACCGAATGAAAACGTCAGACCGAGGATATTCATGCCTACCTGATGTGCCGCCATGGCTTCCGTACCCATTTTCGCTGCCATCATAGCAGTCGACATGAATCCGATACGCATCAATACCTGCTCAATAAACACGGAATAGCCGACTTTGATGATCTCCAACAGCGGTTCCAACCGCAGTCTGATGTGATGTTCGATCATATACGGAATACTGATAAATCCTTCTTTCGGGCAGATCGAGATGATGCTCATCACGCATGCCACTACCGTACCGAATACCGTGGCAATGGCGGCTCCGGTGATTCCCAGTGCCGGGAATCCGAAATGGCCGTTGATCAGCAGGTAATTGCCGCAGATATTCACCAGATTGGAGATCAGGTTCGTCCTAAGGGCGATCATCGTATTGCCCGCGCCGCGCTGTGCCGCATTGATTCCCATGGACAATACGTTGAAGATCATGCCACCCATGATGATCCGGTAGTATCTCGCCGCCATGGCATGCGTGTCCTCACTCGATCCGCAGAATTCAATAATCTGATCCGCGAATCCCACCGTCAGCGCACTGATGATCACCGCTGCCACAATGCAAAAGCAGATCGTCATCACCAGAATCTCGTTGGCCGCCTGCTGCCTCTTCTCTCCAAATCGTCTCGCCACCAGGGCGGAGATTGCCACATTCGCTGCGATGAACAGTGCCAGCCCCAGGAACTTCGGCTGTGTGGTCAGCCCTACCGCCGCCACCGCATTGGCTCCGAGCGTACTCACCATAAAAGTATCCACCATGCCCGCCAGTGCGATAAAAAAGGATTCACAGACCGCCGGCCACGCCAGCCGGATCGCTTCTTTTGTCAGGGAACCCTGTGTTTGTTCTGTGCTCATATCTATGTTACCTATTACCTTTTCTTGGATATTTCCTGTTTCTGATAGTCATAATGCTTTATTACACTCTTAATCATACACCAAAACCTCCGTTTGCCGATAGTCCCAAATTTTTGTCCTCATTTTATAGCTAGACACATAATTTTTATCTCATTTTCATACAATACTAATCAGAAATACACGGATATTGAAACATGCAAAATAGTATTTTCAAAGGAGGCTCCCATGCAATTCTCCGACAAATTTCACAATATTCACTGGAAAAACCTCATCACTGCCGTTGCCATCCCTCTGGCGGCAGGTGGACTCTCCGCCTGGATCACCATGGACGGCATGAAAGCCTTTGAAACAGTGAATCAGCCTCCCCTGACGCCGCCCATGTGGCTCTTCCCGGTGGTGTGGAGCATCCTGTTCGTCCTCATGGGAATCGCCTCTTATCTCGTTGTCATGCAAAAAGGTGAGGACACGAAAGCCCTCACCCTGTATGCTGTACAGCTTATCTTTAATTTTTTCTGGTCCATCTGGTTCTTCAACCTGGGATGGTATCTTTTCGCCTTTTTGTGGCTGGTCGCTCTGTGGATCCTGATCCTCGCCACTACCGTTGCCTTTTACCGTATCTCGAAGCCTGCCGCATGGCTGATGCTGCCTTATCTGGTGTGGGTTGCGTTCGCGGGGTATCTGAATCTGGGGGTGTGGTGGCTGAACCGGTGAGTACGCATTTTTATTAGTTTTCCCCTAGTGCACACATAATACTGGATTAAAAAATGTGGGAAGACGAATCTTCCCACTCGTTAATGTTCATCTCTTTATGGCTTGATTACCAAAGGTTAATAGAGACCTCTCTATAATTAGAATATGGCAATTCACTGACTGTGTCAACTGCATATTGAAAAGTTTAAATTTTTGTGTGCTTTCCTTAAGCTCTTATTTTTCTAATCCGTATGTCCTTATCCGCCATCCGCCTTCTTGCTTCTCAAAGTCCATAAAAAGATAGAACAAGGAGTCTTCTCCTGCCGGCAAAAATTCCGCCTGCACTGTATAGGTTACCCCCGTTTCATCCCCAACATCCGCTAATCCTTTTATCCTATTTATACAAACAGTTTCTTTTCCTTTAGATTCCCGGAACTCTGCATAAGTATCCAGTGTTCCACTGTAATCTTCCACTAAATACTTTTTAATTGTTTCCGAATCACCTTGAAAATAGGCCTCCGAAAATTCTTTTGCTATCTCGTATACTATTTTTCTATCCTCGTTCCCAGCCACTTCTCCTCTTATCGTCAGTGTATCATCCTGCGGCGCTAATAGTTCTTCTCTCTTATCATAATAATTATCAATTAATCTAATATCTTCTATATACCACCCATCTTCCCGATAGGATGCCTCTGTACATTTTACCGTGCTTTCGTCATCGACTTCATATTGTAATGAGATAAAACGAACCATCGTTTTTCCGTCTTTTTCAAATATGGTTGCCCCGATATAACTGTCTATCGGCCGCTTGTCATCAATCTTAACATCACCGAATTTATCCGGCTGTTCTGAATCAATATTGGGATTGTGTATAAAGTTGTATGGATATTCTACCCAACCGCTATCCTGTAAATGCAAAATATAAATTTCAACAGCACCATAATTGCTTCCGAAGATGTATCTTTCCAATAATACATCCGCTTTACCGTCTCCTGACAGATCACCGGTAGTAATACGTGAACCATAAACGTATCCTTCGTAATCCTTTATTGCCGTATCTACGCCATTCACATTCGCTATGAGTCGTGTACCATCTTTTGCCAAGTCATCGATATCGCCGTTATCTACAACACGCACTATATCTTCTTTCCCATCTCCATCTAAATCTGCACTTATTTCAATCTCAGAATTAATGAGCATGCTGCTCGTGTCTTTTTCTTCAGATGTATCCGAAACAATTGTCTGAGATTCCGATGCCTCAACTTCCTGTGCTACAGCCTCTGCCTGAGTCTCCGGCTCGGTATCGGCGATTTCAATCTGATCCGCCTGGGGCACGCCATCCCTATGTTGATTTCTCACCCCAAAAATGTAAGACATAATTATGCCTAGCACAAGCTCTGTTGCCACAACTGCGAATACTACTTTCTGCTTTTTGGTCATCTTTTTGTTTCTCCCCCAATTGTCTTCTATTTTCTTCTCTCGCAATATTTTCTTCCGTAAATGAAAAATACGGAATCTCCAGCTCTTTAGCATTACCTTCGTTTGCATTCAGCTATTCCATATAGTCCGTCTCATCGCCTTACATATTTTCAAAAAATTTCTAATCCTCTACAATCTCTTCCCCATAATCATAGATAGGCATCTGACCGGAAACATAAACATCAACATTATAGATTTCACCGGTTGCTTCCCCCGGTATGCCGAATTCATGGAAACATTCTCCTAAAGCATAACGATAAATGGTATATCTCTCTTTGCCTATATAAGTATGTTTTTCATAAGAATCTCCATATTGTTCGACCATTTGAGAATAAGTATTTCCGGAATATATGCCTCTCGAGGTATGTGCAAATGTTTCATTACTGCTGATTCTTATTCTGACACATTCTTTTTCAAGAAAATAAACTTGTATAAATTGAGCTTCCCCATCACCTACGTTATAATAATAATCATATTTTTTGTTATCCGAATCCTCAACCTTTTCATACAACAGCCCCATCTCATCCAGCTTCCCCAATATTTCCTGCTCACCTTCATATAAGGAAACTGAAAAATCTCCTATATTGATAACGACATCCATATCTATCTGTGCATTTGTTGCATTTGGCATTTCATCAATTTTGTTCCTTATAGCCGCTGCTGTTTCTTCTATACTTTTTTCTCCGTTAAAATAATACAACGCCTCTTCCTGCGTAATCCCTATGAAAGGAAGGTCACTGCGCTGCATTACCTTCGTATTATTTATCATCTCCCTTACATCCTGTATATCCTCATCTTGTGCCGCATAAACATTTTCATAGGTACCGCCAATTTCGTATGTCAGAATAGGAAGTTTCTCTCTTTTTCCATCCGATGTCTGATAATATTCCTGCTTTCTGCTATCACTAAGCTGTTGATCCAGCACATCTTGCAATATTGAGAAATTCCAATTGGGAGCAATGGTTTTCTGTCCTTCCTCCGTAAAATAGCTTTCCACAAACTTCCATGCTTCTTCTTTGTGCGCGCTTTGACTGTTAATGGCGAAACAGTTGTCAAAAATAAATATTCTTCCCTTTCCCTCTGCTCCCGGAAATCCTGTATAGACTGCATCCTCACCCCATACGGATTTTTTATATAAATATTGTTGCATGTCACCTATGCACTCAAGATTGAATGGAATTTTTCCTTCCCGCATCAAAAGGTCATTCGTTTGAAACATCGCCTGTTGCGGTAATTGTTCTGCAATTTTTATATATTGTTCCAATCTGTTATCTTCCGTTTCCCCGGAATATCCTCCGCAGATTGCCCCTTCCTGTAAAAATAAATCCCGCGAAATCATAGGATCCTCTTCACATTCCCGAACGGCCCGCAAGGCTTCCTCGAAGGTAAAATTTTCTTTGTTACTGCACCATTTTTCTTTTGTTATCAATGTATATAACACAAAATTCGTTGGCAACATATACAAGCCACCATCCGCTGTCAAAACCTGATACGCGGAATCAACGATGTCCTCTTCCCCAATCACATCACTTTTCTCCAGATAGGGAATAAGATTCTCTATTGCGCCCTTTTCTCTAAGCACTTCCACATCCATCTCATCTGTCGAAAAACTAATGATATCAGGTCCTTTTCCTGTCAAAATATCATCATACAAACGACTAATTCCGTCGCTTGTATTTTCTTCGTAATAATCATGTATTGTGATTGTTATTCTGTCATTTTTACTATTAAAATCTGCTATTGCTTCCTGTAATGTCGACGCTCCCCCTATATCTCCAAGTATAATCTCCGTTTTAGGTTCTTCCAGCACAATTGTAGCAGTCTCTTTCTCCCATGCAGATGTTTTCGTCCCGGTGTTTATTTCTCCACATCCCATTAACATCAAAGATGATACTGTACCTACAAGCAATAATGCTATTGTTTTAAAAGTTTTCATTCGTAATCCCCTCGCACGTCATCGCAATATCATTCTTTTTCCAACAGGTAAAAAAACAAGCACTGCTGCCACAACTTCCCACTGTATAACTTAACTTGTCTTCCGTAAATTCAGAAAAGGACGCACCTCTACGTTCTCCGGTCTCTTCCCATCATATAACAATTGCACATACTGTTCCGCTTCTTCATCGGAGACATCTTCCTGATCCGTAAATACTATCATTATTAGTTCAATTTCACTTTGTTCCGGCTGCTTTCTAATTATGTTCAGGGAATGGAAATACATCTCTCTGTAATCATCTTTCCAGGTGCCGTCTTCCGAATCGTTTTCAAACATGAAATAATCCGTTCCATCAAATTCTATATAACTTAAACTCCATAGTTGACTCGCTGTAACCAATTCCTCACTCACTAAATAGTGTACAATCACTAATTGCGCCGGTTGATTCTCTGATGTCTGCTCGTAAAATTCGTCCAGCAATTCTGCTCCGCTGCATTCCCTTGACTGCCAATCCAAGACATACACCGGATAATCTTTGAGTTCATCTATATTTAACGGAAGGACGGATAATTCCTGTCTGATTACTTCCGGATCGGTTTTCCCTTTTAAATTTTCCAAACTGAAATCTTCCAATAAATCAACCGGTTCAGTCTCTTCATTTGATACAGCTGTAGTCGTTATGGTATTAGGTGTCATCTCCTCGGTAACTTCTGAAGTATTCTGTTCTGTATCATTCTGTTCCGGTCTATTCTGCCCACAGCTTACCATGCTTAACATAATTATTAATAATGCCACACACCTCATCTTTGCTTTGTACATACTTTTTCTGAATCCTCCTCCCACAAGATTTTTCAAAAGCCTTTTACACAATCAATCATCCTTCTCTGCCATGAAATCCGGCATCTTTTTTCAGAAGCAAGCAGCCGATCACCTCTCCGTTATTTTTATTCAAATACTCTTCTAAGTACTGCAACAACCTCTTGATTCTCAATCCCATAATTTTTCAAGGAATTCTCATCAAACGGCTCTTGCTCCAACAATTTTATGAAAGTGTCTATCTCCGATTTCACTGTTGCAGGAAGATTTGCTGTGTTCTCCAGCATAAGTTCTGTTACAATTCTAAGAATATCTTTTTTATGCTTTTTGATATCATTGGAATCTACTGTTTCACCGCTTTCTTTCCTCTGTCTCAAATCAAGGTATGCTTTCGCCTTGAACAAAATCAAACACTCAGGTCGGAGAACGGAAAGACCTTTTACATTAACTTTTCCTTCTAACAACACCTTGTAATAATCGTCATTAAGCAGAATTGCTGACAGACTTGATACCGTATCATCAATGTGTATGGGGGTGATTCCGGTCATCTCTCGTAATTCAAAATCATTTCTGCAAAATAATTCAAGCATTTTAGGAAAAGATTCATCCTCTGGCTTGTCAAATCTATAGAACTGCGGTTTTTCTCCATTGGTTGCCTTATTTCTGTACTTTCCATCTTGAACAAAATTCCAAAATTTTTCTCCAAACTCAGGAGTCAATGCCTCTACGATCAAAACAATGTCAAGATCTCTTGTTGCTCTAAACGCTGTCTCGCTGTTTTCAAATACAATGTCACAGGCTGCACCGCCTATAAGTACATATTGGTTCTCATATCCCTGAAAGTATCTTCTAAAAGTATCCAGTCCTTTTACCATACGTATTCCTCCAGCATCCTCTTTATAGAAATACCAATTCTTTCATCCTGTTTCTCACTCTCTGTAAGCGACAATGTCACACTCAATGGATCTTCCAGTTTCTTATTCTTAAAATCAATAAAGTATCCGAGTTCCAGAACAACGCATCCTATTTCTTCCCCGGAATGTACCTGCTTCATTTTTCTAATTCCGGATTCTGTTATTTCTTTTTTGGTAATTGCATAAGTCGGATATTCATTATCCGAAAGTAATGAGTACTCACATAGTGCAGTGATTCCTGCCTTTTTTCCCAATTGAATATCCTCTTTTAGTTCATACCTTGCAATCACAGGGTTTCTCAATATGACCCGTACATCATTCCACAGTTTCTGAATATCCGCTGGAACAGTTATCACCCTGGATTTACCCTTCATACCCAAAATATCCACATTCAGATACTCAATTTCATCAAAGCACCTGTTTGCAGACATTTTCGTAACGCCTAATCTTATTGCAGCTTTTGATGCAGTAACATTTTCCCATTTTTCATATATTGCAACCAATATAACTTTTTGTGTTAAAAATGAAATCAAATGAACCGGAGAAATTTTCCTTTCATTCTCATTGGACAGCAAATATCCGATAAAAGGCAAGTACACCTGCTTATCTTTCAGTACAAAGGGAATTCCCTCTTCCAATAATTTTTCTTTAATATAAAATGATGTAGAATCAAAAAAAATGGCACAATTAAGACCTGCTGCCTTTTCAATTTTAATCCAGTCCTTTCTAAGCACTGCCAGGCCAACATCTGCCTTGGGTTGAATTGCTATCCAGGGTGAACCGTTTGTTTCAACCTTATAAAAAGTGTATCTTCCACGAAAGGCCAGGGGCAGCTTCTCATTCAAATATTCAGTTTCTTCTATCATCACATTTTGACGCAATGTTTTTTCCAAAAAATTCTTCATATAGTCACCATTTTAAAAATGTAACTCTTTTTATGTTACATTTTTAAAATATCATATTTTTATTGCACATGCAATATTTAATGATAAGATAGTCGACCGATATCAATTATTTTGATATTTTCAATTTAAAATACCTGGATCACATAATCATAACTATAGGTATGCACATACAACCGGCCGTCCTTCTCTGCCATGAGATCCGGCATTTTTTTCAGAGGCAGGCGGTCAATCACTTCTCCGGTATTTTTATCCAACTGGTAGAGGTAATCATCCTCTGCGGTAAAGCCATAGCCGCAGAAGATCACGTCCCCTTTCACGAGAAAATTCATGCTGTTATAAGTCTGGTCTGCACTTCGCCACAGCAGTTTCTCATTTTCCATATCATAGGCAAACATAAAGCAGCTGTCCGGCTGCGCATAACCGTTCATTACTGAAGCCCCGTAAAAAATTCCGTTCTCAAGGCAGGCATTATTACCGTTGACGTACCATTTGTCTGTCGGATATTCCAGTACATACAGGCAGTTCTCACCATCGAAAATGCTGAGTTTTCCATCCTCCCACTGATAGGTCTACTCCCACTGATAGGTATACTTTTCATCATAGAAGCAGTCCCAGTTTTCTCCGATCATGGGAAGGGAAACGTCTTCCGATGCATTGTACCATTCATCCGCAAAAGTAATATTGTTATACGTCTCGGAAAGGATTTCCAGGGAATAGGGCTGCGCCGCAGTTCCTTCCGGGTGAAATTCCGAGATTCCAGTGAAATCTATGAGGATCTCTTTCGGTGCAATGGGTGTTTCCCGGGATTCGGACTCTGTGAGAGCTCCGGAGGTCTCTGCCTCATCTATTTTAGTGTCTATATTGGAAATATTTTCGGTTTGTTTCTCCGCTTCGTTGTTCTCCGGTGCATTGGTCTCCCGGGCGCCACATGCCATTAACAGGCAGGCGGACAGTGCAAATGTTGCTAATCTGTATTGTTTTTTCATGATAATCTCCCTTACTGCTTAAAATTTTCACGCATTTCTTACTTTAAATCCGTAACTCTTTTTATATTACGAATTTAAAATATCATATTTTTGTTGCACTTTCATTAACTGTTTCCAATAATTTCATATTAAAATAAACAATTCCGATGTAGCTTATTTCTATTTACCGTCCAGATACCTTTGCATAAAATTTGAGGCGGTAATTCAACGATGATCTATTCGATTTCCGCTGATAATTACCGCCTGAACATCATTATTCTTCTCTGTCAACTCTTTCTGTTAATCAATCGTTTTCATCTTCTTTTGAAATCTGGGGTGCTATTTGACTTTGCGAATCATTATTATGCTGCAGCTCTTGTACATTGCCACTGCTTTGTGCAAATGTTATGGCACTGCCATTTGTTTCATAGGATCGAATGATCTTTATATTCTCGTCTGTCATCTCGGTCAGTTCCACCTCCAATCTCAGTGGATTTTCCCTAATGACGGAGGTAACTACAAATGGTAATTTCCCGGCAACCATATCTGCCGAAATTTTCTCCTGCAATGTTTCTACATATGCCCCTGATGGTGTTCCATCTGAATTTCTGGAATCTAGAATTGTGTTTGCACCGGTCATATTGGGTTCTGCAAATATGATATCATCACTGTTCCGGCCGGTAGTGATCTGTCCGTTTTGCACCCAGATTTTACGAATATCCTGTGCGAAGCTTCCCACTTCCTGTAATTCGCCGTTCCGGTACCGGAACAGAAAGCTCTCGTACTGCCCCTGCTCATCTTTTCTGGTAAGGGCTAACAATATCTGTCTGCCGTCCGGGCTGAAGGCATAGATGCTGTTCCCCAGATTCTGTGCCGTCCGCATCTCGCCACTCGTCGTGTTGACCGTAAAAACATACTGATCCAGCGGAGAATGATCCGGCGTATTCAGTGCCTGCGCCATCCTGGAACGAAGCGTGATCCGGTCTGCGGTTCCGTCTCCGTCCAAATCAAGCAGCGCATAGGTCTCCTGTGCCGCACGCTCGGACACATCATAGACAACTCCTACTTTTGCCAGGATTTCCTGCCTCTGTGCGGCTGCATAGGCATCTGTCTCCTCTGCGGTCAGTTCCGCTGCTGTTTTCCCGTTCCATACCGGCCTTACAGACAGGATCGGCAGCTTCAGCTGTTCGCTGCCATCACTATTTTCGAAGATCCAGTAACCGTCCTCTGCACGAAACGAAGCCTTGTCGAAATCCTGCGCCTCCGACGGCAGCTTCCAGTCCGTGACCCCGTTTTCTCCGGTCTGTCCCGAAGTATCATATTCCCGGATCGTGTCGATCCAGATGTCCAAGTCGCCATCCTGATAGTCAGAGGATGCCAGGTAGTACAAGCGCACGCTCTCTATCTCATCCCGGTAACAATCTAAATAGTCACACTGATCCGAAGTATTGAAGAGTCTCCGATCCTGATATACGCATGACCAGTGGGATGCTGCATATCCCGGCGCAATATACCCCGGTACGACACAATCCAGTCCGGCATCACTCCCGGTTGCCACATAGATGCCGTAACTGGACACCTGATAAGTAGCATATTGATCTCTAAAAGATCCCTGAGGTACCTGCGTATAATCCCCGGGATGGGCTCCCGCCAAAGGATCCTCTTCCACATCCTGCGGTCCATATTCCGCATAGACGATTCTTGCCTGATTCTCTCCATCCAACGGACCGTAAGAATGCCGTCCTTTACTGTCGATATCTCCCAGTGACAGCATCCAGATCTGACTGCTCTCCTCGGCGAATACCATGGGAATATCAATATCGGATCCGTCAGCGAAAATATAATGTACGTTTGCCACAGAGCCTTCGCCGGGTCTTGTGGAATCCTTTTGGAAAAATAAATACTGCCTTTCCGCTTCATAGAGCAGTTCCGTCATTTCTCCGCTGCCACCCTCCAGATGCAGCAGTGCTTCCGCCGCTTTTACCGGATCCTTATAAGTCTCGTGGGCTGCGGTATCCCCATCCAGGATCTGTCTGTGCAGTTTTCTCGCCGCAACGCCGTTGTATTCCAGATATTGAATGCCGTCCTGTCCGGCAAAAGACCGGGTATCCTCCAAGGTATCCACATCAAACAACGCACTGAATTCTTCTCTGCTATGAATCCCCTGTTCCAATGCCGCCAGCCATTCGGTTTTCCTGCCTTCATCGTCTGAACCGTCCTCTGTGAATTCTCCGGTCGTCACTTCTTCTGTCGCATCGGAAACGTCAGACACATTTGCTGTATCTGCCCCGTTCCCATTTCCTCCGGGGTTGCTGCACAGGCACACCACCAGTACCACGATCACTGCTGCCGCGCCGATCATGACCCAGA
>OGEE01000874.1_pt1 | contig 18367 bp, 14 predicted proteins | sample 1570571 | NCBI WGS metagenome assembly OGEE01 (sample SAMEA2582169, study PRJEB24529) | metagenome | biome: Human gut stool | place: China | collected 2011
ACGAATCAAATTACGATGCTGGGTACGGGAAATGCTACTGTTTCCCAGATTTATAATACCTGTTTTCTGCTCCAGACTCCCAGCTCCATGATGCTGGTGGATGCGGGCGGAGGAAACGGAATATTGGCGCAGCTGAGGAAGGTGAATGTTCAGATTTCTGATATTCATCACCTCTTCGTTACCCATGCCCATACCGACCATGTGCTGGGTGTAATCTGGGTAATCCGCATGGTGGCGCAATGCAAGGGTTACGAGGGATTGCTGCATGTGTATGGAAACGACAAGGTGATGAGGGTGATCAAGACCATCATCGACATGATTCTTGTCAAGAAGCAACTGGCGAAGGTGGCTGAAAGGGTGGTGTTTCATCAGCTGGAAGATGGGGAGTGTTTTGAAGTGGGGGATATGAAGCTGGAATGCTTTGATATTCAATCTACTAAGGAGAAGCAGTTTGGATTCCGGGCTGAGTTGCCTGGAGTTTCTGAAGATAGTGCTTCATCTGGTGATGCTTCAGAAGATAATCATGCTGAACCTTTGGTCTTGGCGTGTCTGGGCGATGAGCCTTATAATGAGCTGAATCGTCGCTACATTGAGGGGGCGGACTGGATGATGTGTGAGGCGTTCTGCCTCTATGCAGACCGGGATACGTTCAAGCCTTACGAGAAATGCCATAGCACGGCGCTTGATGCCGGAAAACTGGCGGCTGAACTGGGGGTGAAGAATCTTATTCTTTATCATACGGAGGAGAAGACTCTTGCTACCCGTAAAGAAAATTATACCCGTGAAGCTGCTGAGAACTTCAAGGGTAGAATCTTCATTCCGGATGATTTGGAAGTGATTGAGCTATAGGGCTTTTCTTTGTTCCACAGATTTCTTTGTCCCACAGATTTCACAGATTAACACAGATTTTTTTGTTTGGATATTTGGGGGGAATCCTTCTCCCGATTATGGCAAGAATGAATCTGTGTTAATCTGTGGAATCTGTGGGAATCTTTAATGGTGAGTTTTATCAACTTAATCGGCTGAATCCGGTAGGAAAATTTCGGTTACTTCCCGCTCCCCGAAATCTATCATGGCGTTGAAGAGGCTCACTTTTTCCGCCTTTCTGAGGTCTTCTAGTGTGAGCTCGGCTTCCTCGATGATGCCGGCTTCCAGAAGCTGGGCTCGCTTGGTTCCCAGGAGCAGGGGATGCTTGGGGGTGAGCCAGTTGTTGCCATCAAAGAGGGCGAGATTGGTGAAGGAGGTATCGGTAATGAGGCCGTTTTTTACGATGATGATTTCATCGCAATCGCCCTTCTGCGCCACCAGGGCGTTGAGCGCACTTCGGTCGGTGCTCTTGTAGGTGTAGTCGATATTGTTATCCTCTACCACCTTGAGGGAATGAATCTCCTTCATCTTGTAGGGGGCGTATTCGATGGCTTCCACGCCCTGGGCACCATAAACCACTCGAGCCTTGTAAAGGTGCATTTCCTCATTTGGGGAAATGAGGGATGAGAGTTTCATCTCTTCAGGTGCAAGGGACGGAAAGAACCTGCGGATGGTTCTCTCCATTCTTGCCTGATGATAGGGCAGGGCCAGGGCCTTGCCGTTCTTGATTTTTATTGTTTCTACAAATTGCTGTTTCATATTTTTTTTAATCGTGTAATTTTTTTGGGGGAATGAAAGGCGAGTTTAAAACGGAAGATAGATTTTCTGAATCACTTCCTCGTATTCCTTCCGGCAATCGCTCTTTGAGGTGATGCCGCCGCCTGCTTTGAAATACAGTTTTCTGCTTGCCTCATCTCTCTTTCCTTCGCTTGCCTCATCTCCCTTACCTTCGCTTGCCTTGAAATTCTTTTCTCCATCTGTTTCAAAATCAACTGGCGAAGTTTCTTCTTCTATGAATCGAATCATGACGGCGGAATTGAGTTCGCCATGGTCGTAGATTCCCATGATGCCCGTGTAGAAGCCGCGGTCGTAGCCTTCTGCCTCTTGGATGATCTGCATGGTTTTATCTTTCGGGGCACCCGTGATGGAACCGGCTGGGAGCTGGGCATCGAGGATTTCGCCCAGATGATGCGGGTAATCTTCGGGCAGGCGACCGCTGATTTCTGAACTGGTTTGCAGAATGTCGCCCTTGTTGGTATGCAGCACGTCGATGTAACGGTATTTATCTACTCTTACATTCTCTGCCACCCGGCTCAGGTCGTTTCTTATCAGATCTACGATGGTGGCGTGTTCTGCCGCCTCCTTCCGGTCTTCCATCAGCTGCTTTTCGGCATTGGGGAGTGATGCATCCAGGGTTCCCTTCATGGGGTAGGAGTAGATTCTTCCGCCCTTGATTCTGACGAAGGTTTCGGGAGAAAAGCAGACGAAGGGGGTGAGATTCTCTTCTATGTTCTCTTCTTTCAGATGAGCTTTATCTTCTGCTTGAGTTCTCTTTCTTCTGAGCAGCAGTTTATACTTCCCTTTTGCACGATGGAAAATTTCTTCTAATGAAAGATTGCAGCTCACGGGAACCCGGCAGGTGAGATTCGTAAGATAGCTGTTGCCCGCCATGATGTTGCTCTTCACGATGTTGAAGCTTCGCTCGTAATCTTCGTAAAGTGGGGGCTCTATCTGCCAGGTGGTCTCCGAAATCTCTTTCTCCGAAGTCCCTTCCTTCCAAGTCTCTTTCCAGGCATGAGAAAGGTTCCCTCTTCCTTCAAAATCGAAGAGGCATTCTTCGGGATTTATACCGGATAGCAAGCGGATGAAGGCCTTGTCTCCCTGATAGTTAATAACAAAGAGAAAAGGCTCATCCTGGCTTGCCAGCTGATTGATTTTATCTATGATTTCCTGTTTCATGCCTGCAAAGATACTGCTTTTATTTGGATGGGCAAAAGATTGGTGATAAAAAATCCCGAAACATGGAAAATGCTTCGGGATTCGGTTGATATGCGTTTGTGTTCTTTATTTTAATACGCTTCTCCCTGCTCTATTTCTTCCTGAGTGATGCGCTTGCGGTCGATGGCGCGCCAGGCGAAGACGATGTAGGCGAGGACGAACGGGATGAGGAGGGAAACTATCGCCATGGTGCGGAGCGTGAACTCGCTGCTGCAACTGTTGGCGAGGGTGAGCGAACTCTGAAGGTCGATGTTCGACGGATAGTAGGCGGTGTTGTTCCAGCCGGCTATCAGCAGCAGAACCAGCACGGTGAGCACAGTTCCGATGCCCGTAAACCAGATTCCCTTTCTATACTGCACGCTTCTCGATGACTTGTAAATGCCGAAGAGAACGAGTACTACACCTATTAATAATATTACAAGCAGGATTGGCATCTCCAGAAGATTGTGAAGATACTTCATGCTCTCTATCGTAATGCTGGAAGAAGAAGTGCTGAATCCATCCTTTACCAGCAATCTGATGAGAAATGGCAGGAAGAACAATAGGAAGAGCAGGGCATTCCATGGCAACTGGCGGGTGCAGCGCTCCTGAATCTGCTGGTGCTCGATGTTGTTCTTGATGTAGAGCATGCCCAGGATGCGGGCTAGCATCAGTACGGCAAGTCCCAGCACCACGTTCCATGGGTCGAGCAGGGCATCAAGACCATGACTGGCGTTTGCCCAGCGGCTGATAACGGGTTGCAGACTGTTGGTAATATTGACCTTATCAATCAGAAAATTGCTGCCGTTGAAGAAGGTGGCTACGGCTCCGCCAAGAAGCAGAGGGCCCACGATGCCGTTGATGATAAGACAGATCTGAAAGGTCTTCGGTCCCAAAAAATTACCTATCTTGTTCTGGAATTCATAGCTCACGGCTTGAATCACAAACGAGAACAGGATAATCATCCACAGCCAGTAGGCTCCGCCGAAACTGGTGCTGTAGAACAATGGGAACGAGGCGAAGAAGGCTCCGCCGAAGGTGACGAGCGTGGTGAAGGTGAACTCCCACTTCCTGCCCGTGGAGTTGATGATGAGGCGACGCTCTTCTTCTGTTTTCCCTAAACAGAAAATCAAGGTGTTGGCTCCCTGTACAAACATGAGAAACACCAGCAGGGCTCCTAATAATGATACGAGGAACCACCAGTATGATTGCAAAAATTCGTATGTCATAATACTTTCGGGTTTTGTTGTTTACTGAAAAACTATCCTATGATTCTTTTCGAAATCTTTCTGAAAAGCATTGATTATCAGAGAGATTATTCGTATTCCGGTCCTTTCTTAATCTGCTTCACCAGGATGCTGATTTCCACGGCGAGCATGGTGGTGAAGAGTGCCAGGAAGATGAAGAAGGTGGTGGCCACGCTGCCTGCCTCGATGTCGGAGATGGCGGCGCTTACTGGCAGCAGGTCTTGGATGGTCCAAGGCTGGCGACCGATTTCTGCTACTATCCAGCCCGATTCTGAGGCGATGTAAGCCAGCGGAATCATGATGATGGCGGAAATGAGGAACCATCGGTATTGGGCGATTTCCTTCTTATAAACCAGGAATAGGCTGAGGGCGAAGAAGAGGATGAGCAGGCAGCCTACTCCCACCATCAGGCGGAAGGCGTAGAAGCAGATAGGGATGCTCGGCACCAGTTCCTTGGCGTCCTTGATGTAACCATATCCGAAGTATTTCATGTTCTCCCTGAGGATAGGGAGCTGGTCTTTCGCCTGGGTTTCGCGATAGGTTTTCAGGGCAACAATCGCCTTCTTGCCCCGGGCTATCTTTTCCTGCACGGATGGTTCCCGGGTGCCATCCTCTTTAGTATAACCTTTGAGAATATCGTTTACGCCAGGCACGTAGCCATCGGCTGTGCGGGTGGCTAGAAACGAGAGCATGTTGGGGATGGCGATGCGCATGGCTGGCTCCTGCTCGCTTTCGTAATCGGGCTGCTTGAAGGGATGAACGGCTGCTATCGCCGTAAGGCTCTCACCCTTTCCACCATTATATAATGCTTCCATCGCAGCCAGTTTCATTGGCTGCACCTGTGCCACCCGATAGGCGGAATTGTCGCCGGTCATCGCAGCCAGCAGGGTGGCGATGAGTCCTACGCCGGCACCCATCTTGATGCTCGCCTTAGCCAGCTGGGTTTCTCTCTTCTTCAGGAGATACCAGCAGCTTACGGCTACCACGAAGGTGGCTCCGATGATCCAGGAGGAAGTAACGGTATGGGTAAACTTGTTGATGGCGAATGGCGAGAGTGCCACATCCAGGAACGAGGTCATCTCGAAGCGCATGGTGTCGGGATTGAATTCCTGTCCCACCGGATATTGCATCCAGGCGTTGGCTACGAGAATCCACCAGGCAGAAATGGTGGCTCCAAGTCCCGTGAGCCAGGTGGAGGCAAGGTGGAAGCCCCGGCTCACCTTATCCCAGCCGAAGAACATCACCGCCACGAAGGTGCTCTCCATGAAGAAAGCCAGGATGCCTTCGATGGCGAGGGGAGCGCCGAATACGTCGCCCACAAACCAGGAGTAGTTGCTCCAGTTGGTGCCGAATTCAAACTCCAGGATGATTCCTGTGGCAACGCCCATGGCGAAGTTCACGCCAAAGAGTTTTTGCCAGAAACGGGTTACGTGCTTCCAGAACGGTTTGTTGGTGCGGTAGTAGCATGTTTCGGCAATGCCCATGATTACTGCCAGTCCCAGGGTGAGCGGCACGAATAGCCAATGGTAGATGGCTGTGAGTGCGAATTGTGCTCTCGACCAGTCGATGGTGGCTGATGTAATGTCTAACAAAAGATTTGTCATCATAGCTTAATGGTTTTAAAATTGTTATTATATAATGTTTTTGTATTTTATTTATTATTTATTTCTTTCGATAATATCCGATAATATGGGATTGAAATCCAGTGTTTTATCTGTTGAGAATCTCCTTGGATACGAAGCCAGCCTTGTCTCCATTCTTTGCGTTTGTATTGATAAAATCAGGAAAGAAGAAGAGCTTGAGCACCAGGAAGATGATGGCAAGCTTGATGAGGATGATGGTCCAGAGCGTCTTGCCCAGGGTCATCTTCCTGAAACCATCATAATAGAGATGGAATATTTGGGATAGCAGTCCTTTTTTCATCGGCTTGTTATTTTAAAATTCTGCTGCAAATCTACAATAAATATTTGTAACTACCAAATATTTTATTGAAAAAGATACAAAAAAGGAAAAATATGTTTTTGGTTAGTATGTAATGGGGCTATTTTGGCACTTTTGGAATAAAAGAGGCAATTACAATAAAAAAGTTCTAATAATCTTTGTACTTTAAAGAGAAAAATGTATCTTTGCATCTAGAAATTAAACGATTAAGATTATGGATGTAAAACCTTATATAAACCCATTTGAAGAAGGTTCTGGTGATAAGGTTGAAGAACCGGTAGCAGTTAGTACTTCTTCTGCTCATCAGCTTGATGCTTTGCGCCATCAGGTGATGGATGCTGTTGCTTCGTCTGATGACAAAGTAACCTTGGTGTTGTGTCTGGATATGTTGACACATCAGCAAGTAGAATTAAAATATAATGTGACGAAATGTATAATTAATTTGATGTGAAGAAATAATGAATATAGAATCTGTTAGAGAGTATTGTCTCTCGCTTCCCCTCGTAACCGAGGCTTTTCCTTTTGATGAGCAGACCTTGGCGTTTCGCATTTTGGGCAAGATCTTTGCCTGTGTTGACCTGGAGCGCCCCGAGTGGGTTACGATGAAATGTAACGCCGATTACGCCCTCGAACTCCGGGAAGTGCATCCCGAAATAGAAGGCGCATGGCATTGGAATAAGAAATACTGGAATCAGGTAAACCTTTATGGCACGCTGGAAGATGATTTCATCCAGGCCCTGATTCGCCACAGCTATTCCGAAGTGGTGAAGAAGCTCAAGAAACAGGAGCGGATGGAGCATCCGGAAATGCTGGATGTGAAGGAATAGGGAGAAAGTAAAAAGAAGAAGGCTCTGAATTAGCCATAAGAAATGCTGATTCAGAGTCTTCTTATTAATTTATAATTCCTAGCTTTTTAAGTCTAGAGTAAATCGCTCCTCTCGAACGCTCCATGATTTCTGCTATTTCCTTTATCTTTTTTCCTTCTTTATAAAATTTTATCAGAATATCATCTGCTTCTTTTTCCCAAGGAAGATAGGCATTTCCGTGTTCTTTTCTTTTTTCTTCGACAGAATACGCTTTCTTATGTGTTGGGTTTGTTGAAGCTTTATCCAGAATCCTGTATTCCCAATCCTCAATAGTCCTTGTTTCTGTGCTGAAGCTGATGCCAATCTTTACGAGCTTTCTTTCATCAGCCTCGAAAGGAACCATGTAGCCTTTTTCGTCTATCTGGGCGAGGGCTTCCTTGGCAGGCTTGTTGATCTTTATCTCGAAGACGAAGATGGTGTGGGGCGAGAACATCACGGCATCGGCCCTGCCCCTGCAACTCTTCACCTGCGTGAGAACGGCTATGTTCATCATTGAAAGCATGATGTAGAAAACGGTTTCGTAATAATACTCGTTTTTCTGCATGTCTGCCAATACATCTTTCCCGCCTTCTGGATAAGGAATGGAAGCGAAGTAGGATTTCATCAGCGTCATCGCCTTGTCGATGTTTCCATACACCAATGCCTGATAGAATCTTGCCGCAAACCCCAGCGATGTGCCGTCGCTCAGATTCGTGTAGAGCGGCAGCAGGTTTTCCATCAAGCCGGCCCTTACTTCCTTGTTTGGAATGCCGAGAAAGTAGCCTTTGGTGAGAGGGTCGTAGTCCTTGATGGTAAGGTAGCCGCTCTGATAGAGCAATGGCAGGGCATCCGTCATCTTCTCCGTAGGACGGTCGAACGAAGACGAGAAGGCGAAGACATTATCCAGCTCCGTCACGTCAGTCTTGAATCTCTGCATCTGATTGATGAGATAGGTAGAAGTGCCCGATGCAAACCAGTAGTCCTCTATCTCGCCCGACGCCAAGGCTCGCATCAGACTGAACGGATTGAAGATGTCGGGGCTGTTTCTTGTGAAATGATAGCCGTCGTAATTCTCCTGGAGCAACCGTGCCATCTCTTCCTTGCTCACCCCATTGTGCTTCGCCATCAGTTCGATGTCCTGGCTCAGGGTGGTGGTGAGTTCCTCCTTGGTAATGCCGCAGATGGCAGCAAACTCTGGGTCCATGGAGATGTTGGTCAGATTGTTGATGGCGCTGAAGATGCTGAGCTGCGAGAACTTGGTGATTCCCGTGATGAAGGCGAATCTCCAATACTTGTCACATTCCTTGATAGGAGTGTAGAATTCCTGCATGATGGTTCTTACTTGCTCTAATTTCTCTTTGTCGTGAAGAACATCGAGCAGAGGAGCGTCGTATTCATCTATGATGATGACGAGGTCTTTACCAGTCTTCTCTTTGATGGTCTTGATCAGCGTCGTCAATCTGTTTCCAGGGGTTTTTTTGCTGCGCTCTATTCCGTACTTCTTCTCGTAATCTTCAAGTTGTATGTCAAATTTCTCATCAAAATATTTGATGTCGCAATACTTGAATGTGGACATGTCGAAGTGCAGGACAGGGTATTCTGTCCAGTCCTTTTCCAAACCTTCGATGGCAAGCCCCTTGAACAGGTCTTTCTCGCCAGCGAAATAGGAATGGAGGGTTGTGCTCAGCAAGGATTTTCCGAACCGACGGGGACGACTGAGAAATACATACTTGTACTTCTTGGTCAACTTGTATATCAAGTCAGTTTTATCCACATACACGCATCCTCTCTTGATGATGTCGCTGAATGTCTGTATTCCCACAGGATAAATTCTTTCTACCATAGTCTTTGCATTTTTATTCTTTGTGGCAAAGTTACGAAAAGTTTTTGAAATGCAAGCGATTTGGAAGGAAAAAATGGGCTGGGGGATGAAAAAGTAGAGGCATTTGAAGGAAATTCATTAAAAAAAGTATGGAGATTCCCTGAAGTTCGATTACCACTCCACCTTATCGTTGAGAATCACGCCGTCGGTTGCATCTTCGGCTGTAAAGGTTTCGGCCTTATACTGCACGCAGAGCATCACGAGTGGTTCTGTACCATTGTTGCGAACAGAGCGCTTGCCGTCTGGTGCTACTCTTACTACGCTTCCCTCCTGAACAGGAAATACCTCGCCATCCACCTGGAACTCGCCCTTGCCACTCAGGAAGAAATACAATTCCTCGTGGTTCTTGTGAGTATGGAGGAAGCCTGTCTCTGTGCCAGGAGCAAAGCTCTGGAATGAGAACTCGCCACCAGTAGCGTTCACGCTCTGACCTCCGAATACCTTTCCGGGAATCTTAATCTCAGGACCCATCTCTAAGGTGTAATCCTTGATTTCACTCATCTTACCAAAATCTACGGCTGTAAAGTTAGCAGCCTTTGCAATAGTCTTTGTTTCTTTCATCTTGTCTGTTATTTTTAAATGTTTATATTTCTTTTTTTCTTTATTTCACTTTATGTTATTTCTTTTTGTGAATTTGTGAATACATCTGCTTTCATTTCTGAATTGCGCTGCAAAGATACTGCAAAAAAACGGTTCCTGCAAGAGGGTACTTGAGGGTAAGATGGTTACCGGGAGGTAACTATTGCGTGGGAATGGGAGAAAGAAAAATGAAGCGTTAACTTAGATTAACTTTGCATGTTTGGTATCTTTCCGGATATTAGTTACTTTTGTAGCCTATTGCAGAATATTGCAGAGTTTTGCAGAATATTATAGATTATTGCAGAATATTATAGTAGAATATAAGAAGATTGATTATGGGAAGAATGATAAAAGAAATGGTAGTGCAGGACTGTCCCATCCGTAACGTCCTGGCGCGTGTTTGCGACAAGTGGTCGCTACTGGTAATCTACACCCTGAAATCTCATCAGGATGGCCCCCTCCGGTTTAATGCCCTGCGTAAGCTGATTCCGGATATTTCGCAGAAAATGCTTACCAGCACGTTAAAATCGTTGGAGGCTGATGGCTACGTTACCCGCAAGGCTTATGCCGAAGTGCCGCCAAGAGTGGAGTATTCTCTCACACCCCGTGCAGAAACCCTTATTCCTATTATGGATCATCTGATAGAATGGGCGCTGGATAACATGGCTGTGATTCTGAAGGATAGGGATAAGGCTGTAGGCTGATTTCCAAGATGAGTTTCCCGGAAAATATTCCAAGATGAGTTTTCCGGAAAATTATTCATTTTTTCTGTAGTTTGGGTAATGCGTGTTTTCGGGAATCGTCGTATCTTTGCACTCGGAAATCATCATAATAATAGAATTATAACTATAAGTATAAAAAATATGTATATTGAAAAAATAAAGTCGCCAGCCGACTTGAAGAAGCTGGATTTGAAGGAGCTGCAGGTGGTGGCTGATGAAACCAGACAGGCTGTGCTGAACCGTGTAAGCAAGCATGGCGGTCATGTGGGACCGAACCTGGGATTCGTGGAGGCTACCGTGGCGCTTCACTACGTGTTTGATGCGCCAAAGGATAAGCTTGTGTTTGACGTAAGCCACCAATGCTATCCGCATAAGGTGCTCACCGGACGAGCTGCGGGATTCCTCGGCGATGTGGATGACATGAATGCCATTTCGGGCTATTCTTCTCCTGCCGAATGTCCGGAATATGATAACTTTGAGGTGGGGCATACTTCTACTTCCGTGAGTCTTGCCACCGGTTTGCAGAAGGCGCGCGACATCAAGGGTACCGATGAGAACATCATCGCCATTATCGGCGACGGATCCCTTTCTGGCGGTGAGGCTTTTGAGGGACTGGATGAGGCTTCGGAACTCGGCACGGGCATCATCATCGTGGTGAACGACAACGAAATGTCTATCGCCGAAAATCATGGCGGAATCTATAAGAACCTGCGTGCCTTGCGCCAGAACAACGGCACCTGCGAGCACAACTGGTTCAAGGCGTGGGGCTTTGAATACAAGTACCTGGAAGAGGGTAACGACATCGAAAAGCTCATCCAGGTTTTCGAGAGCGTGAAGGATACGGATAAGCCTACCGTGGTTCACATTCACACAGAAAAAGGTCATGGATTTGCGCCAGCCGTAGCCAACAAGGAGGCTTGGCATTGGGGAATGCCTTTCAATCTGGAAGACGGCAGCCGACCAAGAAGGAATGCCGATGGAACCCTCCCGGAGGTTGCTCCAACTGAAGATTACGGCACATTATTCTCCGACTGGATGCTTGGCGAGATGAAGCAGGATAAGACCCTCATCGCCGTAACTGCCGGTACTCCTACCGCAGGCGGATTTACTGCCGATAAGCGCCAACTGGCTGGCAATCAGCACATCGATATGGGAATAGCCGAGGAGCAGGCGGTGGCCATGATTTCGGGAATGGCGAAAGGCGGACTGCATCCGGTATGGACCGTTTACAGTACCTTTATCCAGCGCACCTACGACCAGATAGCGCAAGACCTCTGCATCAATTCCAACCCAGCCGTAATCAACGTGGTAGGAGGCGGAGTGAACTCGATGAACGACATCACCCACATCTGCCTTTTCGATATTCCGATGCTCTGCAGCATTCCGGGGCTCATCTATCTGGCTCCAACCACCTGCGAGGAGTATTTCGCCATGCTCCGCTGGAGTATTCTGCAGGATAAGAAACCTGTCGCCATCCGCGTGCCAAGCAATGGCGTGGTTCATACGTCAGAAACCGTTGATGTTGAGTATGGCTACGAGGCAAGGTACAAGGTGATGCACCAGGGCGAGAAGGTGGCAGTCATCGCCGCCGGTTCGTTCTATCAGAAGGGCGAGAATGTAGTCCGCCTGTTGGCTGATAAGGGTATCGATGCAACGCTCATCAATCCCCGTTATCTGAACGAGGTGGATGCCGAAGTGCTGGATAGCCTGAAGGCAAACCATCAGTTGGTGGTAACCCTGGAGGATGGCTCGAAGGATGGCGGCTTCGGCGAGCGCATCGCCTCTTACTATGGTACTTCAGAAATGAAGGTGATGGTGGGCGGCATCAGGAAGGGTCTCTACGATAGATACGATGTGCAGCAGTTGCTTTCGGATAATCGCCTGCTCAATGATCAGATTGTGGAAGACATCTTGTTAGTGATTAATGATTAGTGATTAATGATTAATTATTAATGATTAGTTAGTCGGCATAGTTAGTTTTTATTTAACGAGAAATCCAAGCCGGAGAATGATCTCTAGCTTGGATTTCTTCTGTTTTATCATCGAAAGTTTGTCTTAATCTCATCTTAATCTTAGTCATCATTCCAGTCATTATCTCAATCATCGTCATCGTCGTCATCATCATCATCCCAATCTCTATCGTGCTTCCATTTCTTCTTGTCGTGCTTCCACTTCTTGTCGTGCTTGTGATGCTTGTGATGCTTGCCCGGCTTTCCTGGTCCATAGGTTACATGGGTTCCGCCTGGCCATCCTGGTCTTCCGTAGCTGCACTCAGGGCGAGGGCGGCGCTTGTCGTGTCCCCAGTTATGCTTTGGATACTTGGTGTAAATATGGTGAACATACACATGATTCTGCCAGCCGATAGGGCGATAGAAATAGTATGAGTTCTTGAATTTCTTCCATTGTCTGGCGGTCATCATGCGCTTGAGCTGCTTGTTGCGGTAATGCCAGCCGTAGGCATCAATGTCACGATAGCTGCGGATGCCGTCCAGGTAGGTGAAGTTGATGTTCAGCAGATTGTTGCGCTGGACGCTGCTCAATCCCAGTTCCACCACCATCTTATCTGTGATAAAACGAGCCTCTGCCTGAATATCTGTCAGTCTCTGAGCATTCATAGATGTTATCATCATCCATACTGCTACCAATGTCATAATCATTCTTTTCATAACTATCTTCTCTTTAAAGGGTTATTACTCTATTTATTTTATTTGAAGAGGCTACTTGGTGCCGCTATCAACTTTTTGATGGTGCAAAGATAGGGAGAATAGCTGAAAACAACAAGGGGAAAACCATAAACCAGCGTATGATTTTCCCTAAAAGCATCGGGGGAAACTCCCGTAATAAGATTGTAGTATCTTTTATCTGCTAATTCAAATCCTTGTAACCTCATTGACACATAATACCCCTACCTTTGCACCCGAAATTTAACAGGTACCACCCCGAAAGGGGAAAGGTATCATCAATATTTAATAATGTATTATAGTCAGATAAAGAAAAATGGAAAAGAAAGTATCGGGTAAGCATAGCAGCATGAATGGCTTTGCTATGATGAAAGGTAGAGTAGCTACTGTAGTTTTGGCTTCGGCTTTATTGTTGGGCGGAGGCTTGACTGCTCAGGCTCAAAACACAGCATTAACCACCTGCTCTCAGAGTGCAGCAACCGCCATTCCGCAGAATCCAAACTGGAAGGCGAATGCTGCCGAATGGCAGAAACTGAAGGGTGAAATCACCCTCTACATGACCAATGATATGGGCCGCAACGGCTACTACGACCAGAAGCCTATCGCCGAACTGATGGGCGAGATGGCGGGTACGGTATATCCGGAATGCGTACTTGCCGTGGGCGACATCCACCATTTCAATGGCGTGGCTTCTACCCAGGACCCTCTGTGGCTTACCAATTATGAATATGTTTATTCTCATCCCGACCTGATGCTCAACTGGTTCCCGGTTTGCGGCAACCATGAGTATCGTGGTAATACCCAGGCTTTTATGGACTACGGCAAGGTGAGCCGCCGCTGGATGATGCCAGCCAAATATTACACCAAGGTGTTCGACCACAAGGGAACCACCGTGCGCGTCATCTTCCTCGACACCACACCCCTCATCGATTCCTATCGCAAGAATTCAGAAATCTATCCTGATGCCTGCAAGCAGGATGCAGAGGCTCAGCTCTCCTGGCTCGACGAAACTCTGAAGAATGCCAAGGAAGACTGGGTCATCGTGGTAGGCCATCATCCTATCTACGCCTACACCACGAAGAAGGAGAATGAGCGCCTCGACATGCAGAAGCGCCTTCTGCCTATCCTCCATAAATATAATAATGTGGCGATTTATGCCTGCGGTCACATCCACAACTTCCAGCATATCCAGAAGAAGGGTGATAACATCGACTACGTAGTCAATTCCTCTTCGTCTCTGGCCCGTCCTGTGAAGCCTATCGATGGCACCGTGTTCTGCAGTCCAGCCGATGGTTTCTCTGTATTTACAGTAGATAAAAAGCAGCTGAGAATGTCAATGATAGATAAGGATGGAAAAATCATCCACACGGTTACAAAAAGTAAGTGAAGAGTGAAGAACGAAGAGTGAAGAATTCAATAGCAATATAGATGAAAAGATTTTTGCTGAGTGCGGCGCTTCTTGCCGCTGCAACTACCGCCATCCAGGCCCACACGCTGGATGGTGTAGTCAAGGATAACAAAACGGGCGAGCCCCTCATCGGAACCGTAATCCGAGTAAAGGAGCTGCCCAACGTGAGTACCACCACCGGACTTGATGGTACTTTCACCCTGCATGAATTGCCTGATAAAGGCAAGTTTACCATCATCGTTTCCTACATGTCTTACAAAACCAAGGAGATGGTTATAGATGTGGCTAAGAAAAATAAGGTGGATATTCCGATGGATGAAGACCAGAAGCAGTTGGGCGAAGTGGTGGTTACCGGTCATCGTGAATACCGCAGCGACCGCAGCGCCATAGAAACCGTGAAGAATGCAGGCAACGTGCTCAACGTGATGAGCCAGCAAAGCATCCAGCTTTCGCCTGACGTCAACGTGGCGAGCGTTCTGCAGCGAGTATCAGGTATCACCATGGAGCGTGATGCATCGGGCGAGGCTTCCTACGCCATCCTCCGAGGCATGGACAAGCGATACAACTACACCCTGGTAAACGGCGTGAAGATTCCAAGTCCGGATGATAAAAACCGTTACATCCCATTGAACATCTTCCCTTCAGATTTGATGGACCGCCTCGTGGTTTCCAAGTCTCTTACTGCTGATATGGAAGGCGATGCAGCCGGCGGCGTGGTGGACATGGTGATGAAGGATGCCCCATTCCGTTTCCAGATTCAGGCAAATGCAGCCATCGGAGCAAGTGATTATTTCTGGAAGGATGGCAGAGATTATCTTACCAGCAACCGCTCTGATTATACAAAGAAATCTCCTTACGAGGCTTTCGGAAAAGACTACAAGGCGCAGATGAGCGATTTCAAGAACGGTCCTGTTCAGTTGAAGAGCCATTCCATGCCTGCTCCTAACTTCATAGGAGGCTTGAGCATCGGCAACCGCTTCTGGAACGACCGCCTGGGCGTGATGCTTGCCGGAAGCGTGCAGAATGTTTTCCGTGGCACCGAGCGCACCTACAATTCCGTAAAGATGGCTTCGGGCGAGCAGGCCATGTACATTTCCAATCTGCAGCATCGCTACTATAGCATCCACGACCTTACTGCGGGTGCTCATGCCAAGTTCGACTTAACCCTGCCTGGCCACAAGCTGGAATGGTACAACATGTATGTGCGCACCAATTCCAAGGGCATCAGATACAATAACAGCGTCAACACCGAATATATCGGAGCCGACAGCTACACCCAGGATGATGAGGTGCGCTCTCTCTCAACCACCCAGAGCATCTTCGCCACCAATCTGAAAGGTACGCATCATCTTACCAAGGATTTTACCATAGACTGGTCGGGCGTATTCTCGCAGGCTAAGGAGGAAGATCCGGACAGAACTTACGTTACCCTGACCAACACCATCAACAGAACTGCCGAGAATGGCGGCGATGCCGTTTCGGGTTCCATCTGGGAAGGCGACAAGAACATCACAAAGACCCTGCCTAAGAGTGCCGAGCGCCGATTCCAGCACAACAAGGATACCGACTGGGCGGGTTACATCAACCTCTCTTACGATACCCGTTTCGCCAACGATGTGGAGGCACTCTGGAAGGCGGGAGCACAGTATCGCAGAAAGGAACGCAGCAACAGATATTATTCTTACATCTTCAATCCTGCCGACATCTCGCAGCGATTGGATGGCAACGGAATAGACCAGTATGCCAACATCGATTGGGTTTGCAAGACTCCTTATTCTCAGGCTTCTCAGCTCAACTATGATTCCAAGGAGCACATCGGCGGTGCCTACGCCATGGTAACCCTGAAGAGCGAGGTGGGCGAACTGAATGCCGGTTTCCGTGCCGAGCACACCAACCAGATTTACACCATGCTCCAGCACTTCCGCAACATGGGACAGGTGGGCGAGCAGAGCTACTGGGATTATCTGCCATCGGCATCCATCAAGTGGACGCCAACCAGGAAGATGAACGTGCGTCTCTCTTACTATCGCTCCATCAATCGTCCGGGCTTCTACGAGATAGTGCCTTATCAGATTCAGGGCGAGGAGTATCAGGAAAAGGGTAATCCAAACCTGAAGCGTGCCCGCATCGACAACATCGACCTGCGATGGGAGTGGTTTCCAAGCAAGACCGAGCAGATTCTTGCCGGCGTATTCTATAAGTATCTGAAAGACCCTATAGAGCAGGTGTTCGTAACATCGGATGGCAAGATAGGATCCGGAACCGATGCCTACTACATGCCTGACAACCTGGGTAATGCCAGGAACATGGGCTTCGAAATTGATGTAATCAAGTACATCCGCCACTTCGGAGTGAAGGCGAATTATACTTACACCCATTCTGAAATCACCACCTCTAAGCGTGAGTACCAGGAGGGTAGTGCCGAGTATAAAACGGGCGTAACCCAGACCCGTCCGCTGGTTAACCAGGCTCCTCATACCGCCAACATCTCCTTATTATATAAGGATACGGAGAATGGCTGGAATGCGCAGCTTGCCTCTTCCTTCACGGGCACCAAGCTCGCCCTGGTTTCTCCCTTCAAGGATGCCGACCAGTGGGACAAGGCGATGTTCGGTCTCGACCTGAGTGCCGAGAAGCAATTCAAGAACGGCATCTCCATCTTCTTCAAGGCAAACAATCTGCTCGATGCCAAGCGTGAGAGATACTTGAAGACCGTGAACAAGAGCAACCTGGAGTATGAGGGCCAGAAGAGCGATAAGACCATCGTGGGAACTTATCAGTATGGCAGAACTTTCCTTCTGGGAGTAAGATACAAGTTATAAAAGATAAAAAAGTAAAAAGGTAAAAAGAGCCTTCCCCCTTTGCGCCCCCGTTCCCAGCGATGGAATCGCTGGTCCCCAAGTCTTTATATTAAAGTTAAAAAAGAAAAAAGAAGAAATGAAAAAGATAAGTACTTTTGCAGCTTTGCTGTTGATGGCAGCAGCTGCAATGTTCTCCACATCTTGCGAGAACGATAATATCAATCCATACGATTACGTGAATAATGGCGGTAATGGAAGTGATGGCAATGAGAACCAGGGTTCTAAGGATGTCATCACAACGAAAGTGGCAGAATATCCAGCAGGTTCTGTGGTTTGGAGCAAGGATACTACCCTGAGCGAGAGCGTTGAGATTCCTGTAGGAGCATCGCTCTACATTGAGCCGGGGGTAACCGTTACCTGCAAATCAGAGGTTCAGGTGCCGGTAGAAATCGTAGTATTGGGCAATCTCTATTGTATGGGAACTGCCGAGAAGCCAGTAGTCTTTACTTCTGATACCGGAAAGCCGGCTGATTGGGGCGGCATCATCTGCGGATACAATTCAGAAGAGGTAGTGCTCAACCACGTGGATGTGGCCTATGCTGGTGCTACTCCTACCGAGAGTTCAGCTTCTTTCCAGAACAAGCTTTTCAAGACCACCATCGATGGCGGTGTGCCAGCCTTCCACTTCTGTAATGTGAACGGCAAGTTTGTGATGGCAAACAGTTTCTTCCATGACAACTACAACGACCAGACTTACTTTACCGGTGGTAATGGCGTGATTATCAACAATATCTTTGCCGATAGCGGAAATGCAGCCGATGGCGGTGAGGCCATCAACGTGAAGGCGGGTTGCAAGCTCGATGTAGCCAACAACATCATCTACAACGCCTGCACCAACGCCTTCAAGCTTTCGAATGCCGGAAATAGCGAGGTGATTCCTCTCTCTGAGATGACCGCCTATAACAATACCATCATCAATTGCGGCTGGCGCCGTTCCAAGAACAAGAAGGGTGGTTCTGTCTGGGTAGAGAAGGCAGCTAAGCCAATCTTCGTGAACAACCTCATCTACGATTCCCGTTTCGGCCTGAAGCAGCCAAAGAAGGATGGTGCTGATATGGAGCACAGTCGTCTTACACCAAATTACTACTTTGCATCTACAGAGACAGGCGTAGCGCAGATGGCGAAGAGTGCAGAGCTCGGCATCTGGTTTGATACCGACATCAAGAGCAGCGTGGCAGGTCAGCTCAATCCACTCTTCAAGAGTTTTAAGCAGAGCGAGAAGATGAACATCAACTGCGAGATTGATGATGTAGCCCAAGGTGCTCCATTGGCATTCGACAAGAGTTGGAATTTCGAATATCAGGCAGGCAGTCCTGCCCTCTCAGGAGGTGTAACCGATTTTGCCCGCCTCTTCCCA
>OGEE01000880.1_pt1 | contig 18248 bp, 10 predicted proteins | sample 1570571 | NCBI WGS metagenome assembly OGEE01 (sample SAMEA2582169, study PRJEB24529) | metagenome | biome: Human gut stool | place: China | collected 2011
GGGCAGCCAGTTGTTGGCGCCTCTGTGTTAGTAAAAGGTACTACTCAAGGTACAATCACAGATGTGGATGGTAATTTTAATTTGGCAAATGTACCAAGTTCTGCAAAGACTTTGCAGATTTCGTATATTGGAATGCAGGCGCAAGAAGTGGCAATTAAACCCCATTTAAAAATCACATTGAATCCGGATGCTAAACAATTAGATGAGATTATAGTTGTTGCTTATGGTACTGCTAAGAAATCAGCATTTACCGGTTCTGCTTCAACTATTAAAGCTGATAAATTGGAAGAGAGAATTGTGTCGAATATCACCAATGCCCTCTCCGGACAGGTGGCCGGTATTCAGACAGTAAATGCTAACGGAGCTCCGGGAGCGTCTGCGACAGTTCGTATCCGTGGTATCGGTTCTATGAGTTCAAGCAATGCTCCGTTGTATGTAGTAGACGGAGTACCTTATGATGGTGATATGTCTTCCATTAACCCTCAAGATATAGAATCCCTTTCTGTATTGAAGGATGCGGCTGCTAACTCTATTTATGGAGCACGCGGAGCGAATGGAGTTATCTTGATTACAACTAAATCTGCTAAAACAGAAAAAGCAAAGGTCACATTTGATGCCAAATGGGGGTCCAATTCGCGCATGGTTCCTCAATATGATGTAATTGGAACGGCAGAATATTACGAAACGCAGTACAAGACTTTGTACAATTCCAAGATCTATACCGGTTCCTCTAAGGCCGAAGCTTATAATTATGCAGATAAAACTTTGTTGGACGCAAAAAATGGTGGATTGGGATACCTTGTTTATACCGTGCCTGATGGTGAAAAATTGATTGGTAACAATTTCAAGCTTAATCCGAATGCTAAGTTAGGGTATTCTGATGGTAAATATTATTATACTCCTGACGATTGGTATGACGAAGTATTCAGTTCAAATTTCCGTCAGGAATACAATGTTAATATCTCAGGCCGTTCTGACAAATTGAATTACTATGCAAGTGTCGGTTACCTGAATGATTCCGGTATTATTCAAAATTCTGCTTACAAACGTTATACCGGTCGTGCAAAAGTTGATTATCAAGCTAAAGAATGGTTAAAAGTAGGAACCAACATTGCATACACTTATTCGGATTCACAAGCTCCTGACTATCAGGATGGTGATTCTTGGGGAAGTTCTGCTAACTTATTTTATGTATCCAATACAATTGCACCGATCTATCCTTTATATGTACGTAATGCTGACGGAAGTATTGCTATCAATCCCAACACAGGGTATAAAATCTATGACTCGGGTAACAACAGCGGCTTTTCTCGTCCTTCGGTAACTGGAAATGCGGCTAGAGACATCGAACTGAACCGTCAGCATGAATATACCGATTTGTTAAGTGGAAAATGGTATGCTAACATCACTCCGATTGAAGGTTTGACGCTGACTGCTAATATTTCTGCGAATGTACAGAACAGCCGTTTGAACCAGTTGAGCAGTGCTTTCGGATCTGCATCGGCAGATGATGGTTCTGTTTTTGTACAGCATACCAGAATGATGGGAGTGAATAACCAGTATCTGGCAACCTATGCACGTACGTTTGCCGATAAGCATAATGCAGATTTATTGGTCGGTTATGAACAATACCGTTATAAGAATCAAGTACTCTACGGAGAAAACACCAATCTGTACAACCCATATATTGGTGAGTTGAATAATGCCGGAGGTATAGACAAGAAGAATGCGAAATCATATACGGACAATTATATGACCGAAGGTATTTTGAGCCGTTTGCAATATAACTATGACGGAAAATACTTCCTCAGTGCTTCTTATCGTCGTGACGCTTCTTCACGTTTCCATAAAGATCACCGTTGGGGTAACTTCGGAAGTGTAGGTGGAGCTTGGCTGATTAACCACGAAAAGTTCATGGAAAACGTGAAATGGGTGAATATGTTGAAACTGAAAGCTAGTTGGGGTGTGCAGGGTAATGACAGACTGCTGATTACTGTAAACGGTGTACAGCGTGACAACTGGTATGCTTATCAAGACCAGTATGATGTGAACTACGCTAACGGGCAATATTCACTGATTCTCAAATATAAAGGAACGAAAGATCTGACTTGGGAAACGTCTTATGCTTTCAATATCGGTACTGACTTTGAATTATTCAACAACCGTTTGAATGGTACTATTGAATATTTCAGCAGAAAAACTGTCGATTTGTTGTATAACAAACCGATCCCTGTATCATCCGGTATCAGTACAGGCTATGAGCCGACCAACGTGGGCGATATTATGAATAAGGGTGTTGAATTGGATTTGAACGGCATTATCCTTCGCGGAAAGGATTATGAATGGGCTATGAACTTCAACCTGACGCACTATACCAATAAAATTACTGCATTGGATCCGGATTTGGAGAAAAATGGCGGTCAAAAAGGTTCTTATTATATTTACCGGGTAGGAGGATCTCTTTACCAGTCTTATTTGAAAACATACGCCGGAGTAGATCCGGATACGGGAAAGGCATTGTATTATGTGGATCCGGATAATGGTGATTATACAAAGACTTCTAACTATGAAGAAGCCCAACAAGCGGATCAGGGTACTACGTTGCCAAAAGTATATGGTGGTTTGGGGACTTCAGTGCGATTCTACGGTTTTGATTTCTCATTGCAGCTTTCTTATCAGTTGGGCGGCAAATATTACGACGGGGCTTATCAGGCATATATGCACAATGGAAATAGTGGTATGCAAGGTACAAACTGGTCTACGGACATCCGTAAAGCGTGGACACCGGACAATCGTTATACTGACGTACCTCGTTTAAGTGCAAGTGATGCAAGCTACCAACAGGATTCCAGCCGTTTCCTTGTTAGCTCGGATTATCTCAGCCTTAACAATATTACATTGGGATATACAATACCGAAACGTTTGACCAGCAAACTGGGACTATCTCATTGTAGAGTTTATTTGACGGCTGACAATGTAGCTCTTTTATCGGCACGCAAAGGTCTTGACCCGCGTTTGGGATTAGGTCTGGGAAGCTCGACTGCTGAAAGTGGTGCCAATACTACCAGTTCATATTCTGCGATGCGTACTATCACAGGAGGAATTTCTCTTACGTTTTAATTAAAAAAGAAAGAACTATGAAACGAATAAATAAGTTTGCACTTTTTATATTGGGAGCATTATCGTTTGCTTCCTGCTCTGACATCAATGACATTGAGAGTGAGGGCTACCGAATTACAGGTGAACAGATAGATGATGCTACATCTGTCATCCCTTCCCGTGTGGAGGCTAAAATTGCAGGTATGTATAGCAGCATGGGGACAGTGTGTGCTGCATTTCCTTCTGATACCAGAGATGATGACGGTGGTTATCCGACAGTTTGTCTTTCTCAGGATTTGAATGGCCCGGATATGATCTGTGCCAATAATGGTTATAACTGGTTTTCTGTCAGCAGTGAATATAGTGACCGTTATGCTACGTATGCCAATCCCTTTGCACGTTATGCTATCTTTTATAATCAGATAAAAGCGGCTAATGATATTATTCTTTCTATTGATCCGGCGACGGCGAGTGAGACTGAAAAGTATTATTTAGGACAAGCTAAGGCGGTTCGTGCGTTTGATTATTTATGTCTGGCACCTTATTATCAGTTCCGCTATGCTACCAGTAAAGACCTTCCATGTGTGCCGTTGATAACGGAAGAAACGACTAATTTTGTCAATAATCCTCGTGCTACGGTAGGTAAGGTCTACGAACAAATTATAAGTGACTTGAATAGTGCTATTGATTTGTTGGAAGGATATAACCGTCAGGGAGATAAGACTCGTATCGACCAACAGGTTGCTTATGGGTTACGTGCACGTGCTCACTTGTATATGGGAATGTGGCAAGAAGCATACAATGATGCTGATAAGGCAATGGAAGGCTATACTCCTTATACTAAGGAAGAAGTGTCCAAACCTGCTTTTTATGATATATCCGATCATAACTGGATGTGGGGAATTAACGTTTCTGTACCTATGGTGAATAAGAATGCGTATGCAACTCCGGCAGGACAATTAGGGTCATTCTCCAGTTATGCTTACACGGCGGGAGTAGCCATGTATAAGACTATAAACTCCTTGCTTTATAAGAAAATCTCAACATCAGATGTCCGCAAACAATGGTGGGTCGATGAAAACCTGAAATCAGACGCATTATCTGGACTTAGCTGGGGCTCTGCAATTGGAAATGATATTTCGACATTGGAAATAGAAGATGTAAAAATGAAATTTATCAAATATACCAATGTGAAGTTCGGAATGAAAAGTGGTATAGGAAGCTCCAATAATGACAATGACTGGTGTATCATGCGTGCCGAGGAGATGATTCTTATCAAAGCGGAAGCTTTGGCACAACAGAATGACGAAGGTAATGCTGCTAAAGAGCTTAAGGTATTGATGGATGAGCGTGATGCGAGTTGGAACAAAAGTTCTGTAACTGTTGATGATGTTTGGTTGCAACGTCGTATTGAATTATGGGGTGAAGGCTTCTCTATGGCAGATATTATGCGTTTGGGTAAACCTGTTGTTCGCTTCCAGGGAAGTGACAAGGGAAACTGGCCGGATGCTTTCTGTTTCAATATTGCTGCTGATGACCCTTGGTTGCTGTTGCGTATCCCGCAGAAAGAAAGCAATAACAATGCCGGTATCGTGAATAATACCGGAGGTAACCTTCCCGTAGCAGGGCAGAATCCGAATCTAAAAGATGGTGCAACTGATTAAAATGAATACTACAATGAAAAAAGTAACAAAATATATAGCTTTATTAATTGGAGGAATAGCATTGCTAAGCATGGCTGCTTGCTCCGATGATGATGGACGTACTCCTTCTCCGGCAGTTGATCCCAATTGTATTGGTGCTTCTTTTGTGGGAGATAATATTGGATATGAAGAGTTGGAAGATACTGATCCTAAAGAACTGACGTTGACAATTAGCCGGGATAAGACAGAGGCGGCTGCAACTGTTGCAATTGAGGTACAGGCTAATACGGAAAATATTTTCAACATCCCTCAGAGTGTTAGTTTTGCAGCCGGACAGGCAACGGCTGATCTGGTTATAACTTTTGAAAATGCACAGCTAAAAGAGGAGTATTCGTTTCAAATCTCATTGGAAGCTGCTGCCGTTAATCCATATAAAGGAAACGGACATGCTAGTTTCACTGTTCAATGTTTGAAATGGGTGGATGTTTCGGGAACATTTGCTTTCAAAGACTGGGTATTTGATGAATATAATGCTGGTAAAGAATATAATGTAAAAGTACAACGTGTAGATGGCGAGAATCGTTATCGCATTGTTGATCCGTTCTCGCAAGCTTTGGCAGAGTCAGGAGAAGAAGTTGGTGAACCGGATGAATATTTGTTCTTCACGATTAATCCGAAAAACAATGGAGTCGCTTTCGATAGTTATAATACCGGGTACTTGACAGAAGAAGGATCAGATATCCTAGGATTTAGCTCATTGGACTATTTAGGGGTAGATGATGTGGATTCTAAATATGATCCGACAAGCCATAAGATGACTCTCAATGTCTATTATTACGGGGATGGTCTGATTGGACAAAAAGAATCTGTGCTTACAGTGCCGGATGACTTTAAATTGATACTTGAGGATGAGTGATTCGAATCTAATCAATATTTGAAAGACGATTAACATGAAGAAATAGATCATTTCTTCTTGACAAGAATAAATAGAGAGTATGTTCGCGTTTTAAAAAAACGTAAGCATACTCTCTTTTATTATCTCATTGAAATCATTATCTTTGTCCCCGTGTTATATAGGAAAGAAAAAAGTAAAGAATGAAAGAATTTGTAATATCCGAAGCCAAAGTAGAAATAGCAGTGCTTGTGGGACTCATCACTCAGACGCAGGATGAGCGTAAAACGAACGAGTATCTGGATGAATTGGCGTTCCTTGCCGAGACGGCTGGGGCGGAAGTAGTGAAACGATTTACGCAGAAGTTGCCGACAGCTAACTCGGTGACCTATGTCGGTAAAGGAAAATTGGAGGAGATTAAACAATATATCCGGAACGAGGAGGAAGAAGAACGTGAAGTGGGAATGGTTATCTTTGATGATGAACTTTCTGCGAAACAGATACGTAATATTGAAGCTGAGCTGAAAATTAAAATACTTGACCGTACATCACTGATTCTCGATATATTCGCGATGCGTGCTCAGACTGCTAATGCAAAGACGCAGGTGGAACTTGCCCAGTATAAATATATGTTGCCACGCCTGCAACGACTCTGGACTCACTTGGAACGCCAGGGAGGCGGTTCCGGAGCCGGTGGCGGTAAAGGTTCCGTGGGGCTTCGCGGACCGGGAGAAACGCAACTCGAAATGGACCGCCGTATCATCTTGAACCGTATGTCGTTACTGAAAGAACGTTTGGCAGAGATTGACAAGCAGAAAGCTACCCAGCGCAAAAATCGTGGACGCATGATACGCGTTGCATTAGTAGGTTACACTAATGTCGGAAAATCAACCATGATGAACCTTCTCTCGAAGAGCGAAGTGTTTGCCGAGAACAAACTATTTGCTACTCTGGATACCACTGTGCGTAAAGTGATTATCGATAACCTGCCGTTCTTGTTATCCGATACGGTAGGATTTATCCGTAAATTGCCGACTGATTTGGTCGATTCGTTCAAGTCGACGCTCGACGAGGTGCGTGAAGCGGATTTGCTTGTGCATGTAGTCGATATTTCTCACCCCGGATTTGAAGAACAGATCGAAGTGGTAAACAAGACACTTGCCGAAATTGGCGGCGGTGGCAAACCCATGATACTTGTATTCAATAAAATAGACGCTTACACCTATGTGGAGAAAGCGCCGGATGACCTTACCCCCCGAACGAAAGAAAACTTAACACTCGAAGAACTGATGAAGACGTGGATGGCAAAAATGGAAGACAACTGTCTCTTTATTTCCGCCCGCGAAAGAATCAATATGGACGAACTGAAAAGCGTAGTTTATCAACGAGTGAAAGAATTACACGTTCAGAAATACCCCTATAACGATTTTCTTTATCAGATCTACGAAGAGGAGGAATAATTAATCAATGTGCTGCTTTGCTGATTGGGGGAAGCGGCACATTACTTATATTTATTAATATGAAAGATTATCGTAGACTAACTGAAGATGAAGTGCTTCAGTTAAAGAGCCAGTCGTGTCTGGCTGATGATTGGGGAAATGTATCAGTTGCAGAGGGGTTTAATTGTGAGTACGTTCATCACACCCGTTTTTCGGGAGAAGTGAAACTGGGTGTATTTGATGCTGAATTTACATTGCCGGGAGGCATCAGGAAACATTCCGGATTGCGTCATGTAACTTTGCACAATGTGACAGTAGGGGATAACTGCTGCATTGAAAACATTCAGAACTACATTGCTAATTATGAGATCGGTAATGATACCTTCATTGAGAATGTGGATATCATTCTGGTGGACAGGCTTACTACTTTCGGTAATGGGGTAGAGGCGACAGTTCTTAATGAAACAGGAGGGCGTGAAGTACTCATTAACGACAAGTTGTCAGCGCATCAGGCCTACATATTGGCGTTGTACCGTCATCGTCCTGAACTAATCAATCGCATGAAAGCGATTACGGATTACTATTCCAATAAGCACGCTTCTACTGTCGGCAGTATTGGTGATCATGTGATGATTCTTAATACAGGTTCAATCAGAAATGTCAGGATTGGTGATTATTGCCACATCTGTGGAACCTGTCGGCTGACCAATGGCAGTATCAATAGTAATGTGACGGCACCTGTGCATATCGGTCACGGGGTGATCTGCGACGACTTTATTATCTCTTCCGGTTCAGACGTGGACGACGGAACGATGCTAAGCCGTTGCTTTGTCGGACAAGCTTGTAAACTGGGACACAATTATTCTGCTTCCGACTCGTTATTCTTCAGCAACTGCCAGGGAGAAAATGGAGAAGCGTGCGCTATCTTCGCAGGCCCTTTCACGGTGACTCACCATAAATCGACTTTGTTGATTGCCGGAATGTTCTCATTCATGAATGCAGGTTCGGGATCTAATCAGAGTAATCATATGTATAAGTTGGGACCGATTCATCAGGGGACCATGGAAAGAGGGGCAAAAACGACTTCTGATTCATATATCTTATGGCCGGCACGTGTCGGAGCTTTTTCTTTGGTAATGGGACGTCATGTAAACCATGCCGACACTTCCAATCTTCCTTTCTCCTATTTGATAGAACAACGGAATACCACTTATCTGGTTCCCGGAGTGAATCTGAGAAGTGGCGGGACAATCCGTGACGCCCAGAAATGGCCGAAACGTGACAAACGGAAAGATCCGAACCGGCTTGATTATATCAATTATAACCTTTTGAGTCCATATACCATTCAAAAGATGTTCAAGGGACGTTCTATTTTGAAGGAATTGAAACGGGTATCCGGCGAAACCTCTGAAATCTACTCTTACCAGAGTGCAAAGATCAAGAATTCTTCTTTGAATAACGGGATTCGTTTCTATGAAATTGCCATCAACAAATTCTTGGGGAACTCTATCATAAAACGGTTGGAAGGCATTAATTTCCAAAGTAATGACGAAATCCGCCAGCACCTGAAACCGGATACGGAAATCGGTGTCGGCGAATGGGTGGACATCTCCGGACTGATTGCTCCCAAGAGTGAAATAGACCGATTGTTGGACGGTATCGAAAACGGCTCTATTAACCGCCTGAAATCTATTAATGCCAGTTTTGCGGAAATGCATGAAAACTATTACACGTATGAATGGACCTGGGCATATAATAAGATTCAGGAATTTTATGGCTTGAATCCAGAAACGGTAACTGCTCAGGACGTGGTTACTATCGTGAAAGCATGGCAGAAAGCTGTGGTAGGGTTGGATAAAATGGTTTATGAAGACGCAAAGAAAGAGTTCTCGCTTTCTTCAATGACCGGATTCGGTGTTGATGGTTCTCGCGATGATATGAAACAGGATTTCGAACAAGTACGTGGTGACTTTGAAAGCAATACATTCGTGACTGCAGTTTTGAAACACATCGAGGACAAAACTGCTTTAGGAAATGAACTGATTAAACGAATCGAACATATACAATAAGTGAACCAAACTATGAATCGATGAGCGGTGGACATTGTACAATAAAGTACAATTCGTTCACCGTCTTCATTTGTACCTCGTCATTCTCCGTTATTCATTCTTAATTCTTCTTCTTTCCTTTCTCATTCTTCATTCTTAATTATTACCTTTGCCTCACTAACTAACATTACGTAATAAAATAAGAAACTTATGGCAACACCTCCGTTTAAGTATCAACCCATGTTTGAAAAGGGAAAAGATACAACTGAGTATTATCTGCTTACGAAAGACTATGTGTCGGTAAGTGAGTTTGAAGGAAACCCTATCCTGAAAATTGAGAAAGAAGGTCTGACTGCAATGGCCAATGCTGCTTTCCGTGATGTATCATTTATGCTTCGTCGTTCGCACAACGAACAGGTAGCAAAAATCTTGAACGATCCGGAAGCCAGCGAGAATGACAAGTACGTGGCACTGACTTTCCTGCGTAATGCAGAAGTGGCATCGAAAGGTATACTTCCATTCTGCCAGGATACCGGTACTGCTATTATTCACGGTGAAAAAGGACAGCAGGTATGGACAGGGTATTCTGACGAAGAGGCTCTTTCGCTGGGTGTTTACAAAACATATACTGAAGAAAATCTGCGTTACTCTCAGAATGCACCTCTGAATATGTATGATGAGGTAAATACAAAATGTAACCTTCCTGCACAGATTGACATTGAGGCTACTGAAGGTATGGAGTATGAATTTCTTTGTGTAACAAAAGGAGGTGGTTCTGCCAACAAAACATATTTGTATCAGGAAACAAAGGCAATTCTGAATCCGGGTACATTGGTTCCGTTCCTGGTTGAAAAGATGAAAACATTGGGAACTGCTGCTTGCCCTCCTTACCATATCGCTTTCGTTATCGGCGGTACTTCTGCCGAAAAGAATTTGCTGACAGTGAAGCTGGCTTCTACTCATTTCTATGATAACCTGCCGACAACAGGAAACGAATATGGTCGTGCATTCCGTGATGTCGAACTGGAGAAAGAAGTATTGGCAGAAGCTCACAAGATTGGCCTTGGCGCTCAATTCGGTGGTAAATATCTGGCTCATGACGTACGTATCATTCGTTTGCCCCGCCATGGTGCTTCTTGCCCGGTAGGTTTGGGAGTATCTTGCTCTGCCGACCGTAACATCAAATGTAAAATCAATAAAGAAGGTATCTGGATTGAGAAACTGGATTCAAATCCGGGTGAACTGATTCCGGCTGAACTGCGTCAGGCAGGTGAAGGTGATGTTGTGAAGATCGATCTGAACCGTCCGATGCCTGAAATCCTGAAAGAACTGACTAAATATCCGGTTGCTACCCGTCTGTCATTGAACGGAACGATTATCGTAGGTCGTGACATCGCACATGCCAAACTGAAAGAACGTCTGGATCGTGGTGAAGACCTGCCTCAGTATATCAAGGATCATCCTATTTATTATGCTGGTCCGGCTAAGACTCCGCAGGGTATGGCTTGTGGTTCTATGGGCCCGACTACTGCTGGTCGTATGGACCCGTACGTAGACTTGTTCCAGAGTCACGGTGGTTCTATGATTATGTTGGCTAAAGGTAACCGTAGCCAGGCTGTAACAGATGCCTGCAAGAAACACGGTGGTTTCTATTTGGGCTCTATCGGTGGTCCGGCTGCCATCTTGGCTCAGAACAATATCAAGAGCATTGAATGTGTAGAATATCCGGAACTGGGTATGGAAGCTATCTGGAAGATTGAAGTAGAAGACTTCCCGGCATTCATCCTGGTAGACAACAAGGGTAATGATTTCTTCAAACAAATCAAACCTCGTTGCACTGGAAACTGTAAGTAATTGATACATCTGATATGCTTCTTTCTGTAAGAGGGGAGAGGTATAAGACCATACAAAGGATTTGCAAACCGTAGCCTGTCGATGGCCGGAGTTGCAAATCCTTTTTCTTTCACTCTGCGCTGGCAGGTTTGTTTCACCATAGTGAATTAACAATGAATATTCTACGTTTTTGTAAAAATTGGACATTGCCCATAGCCATGGCAATGGGAGTCATTCTGTACTTTGTGTATGTCAATATCCCTTTTCTTGCACCTACCAAGCCCTTTGTGGCTCATGCCATCGATATTGTACAGCCGGTATTGATTTTCCTGATGCTTTTTCTGACATTCTGTAAAATTAATGTACACGATTTGAAGTTGTGTGCCTGGCATTGGCGTTTGCTGCTGATTCAGGGAGCAAGTTTCTTGCTTTTGGGATTGCTCCTGGTGATTTTTCCGGATTTCTCGGCCCGTATATTGGTGGAAGGAGCTATGATTTGCCTGATTTGTCCTACGGCTACAGCAGCTGCGGTGGTTACACGCAAGTTAGGAGGAGATGCAGCCCATCTGACCACCTATACCATTTTAGTCAATTTGCTGGCTGCCATTTTGGTGCCGCTGGTACTTCCGTTGGTACACCCGCATCCGGAACTGAATTTTGGCAGTTCGTTTGCGCTGATTTTGGGAAAGGTGTGCCCCTTATTGCTTTGTCCGTTCCTGGCAGCCATTTTACTGCGGGCTTTGCTTCCGAAAGTACATGCCAAGTTAGGACAGTATCATGAACTTTCTTTTTATCTGTGGGCTGTGGCGTTGACATTGGCTATTGGAGTAACGGTGAAGAGTATCGTACACAGTGACGTGTCTTTCTGGTACCAGGCAGGATTAGGAGGCGTTTCTTTGGTCTGCTGTGCCCTGCAGTTCTATTTCGGGAAAAAGATAGGACGTCGTTACGCTGATTCCATCAGCTCCGGACAGGCCTTGGGGCAGAAAAATACGGTATTTGCCATCTGGATGGGCTACACTTTCTTCACTCCTGTGACGGCCGTTGCGGCAGGATTCTACAGTGTGTGGCATAATGTAGTCAATTCCTACCAGTTGTATTTGCAGCGTAAATCGGAGGGAGAGTCCGACGCTTTGAAAAATTAACAGCTTGTCTGTCATTGCTGTGCTCGGAAAGTTGTAACTTTGCCGTCACTTTGTAATGTAGAAGAATAAATTCGCATGATTTCAATAGAAGGACTGAAAGTGGAGTTCGGAACTACTCCGCTGTTTGAAGATGTATCGTTTGTTATCAACAAAAAAGACCGTATTGCACTGGTAGGAAAGAACGGTGCCGGAAAATCGACTATGCTGAAAATCCTGGCCGGATTGCAGCAGCCTACAGAGGGAGTGGTAGCCGTACAAAGAGGCATTACCATCGGTTATTTGCCGCAGGTCATGATACTGAGCGATACACGTACGGTAATGGCTGAGGCCGAGATGGCCTTTGAGCATATTTTTGAGATGCAGGAAAAACTGGAGAAAATGAACCAGGAACTGGCCGACCGTACGGATTATGATTCTGAAAGCTATCATGAGCTGATAGAGCGGTTTACCCATGAGAACGAACGTTTCCTGATGATGGGAGGAACCAATTACCGTGCAGAGATAGAACGTACGCTTACGGGATTGGGATTCAACCGTACAGACTTTGACCGTCCTACTTCTGAATTCAGCGGGGGATGGCGTATGCGTATTGAGTTAGCGAAACTGCTGTTGCGTCGTCCTGATGTGCTGTTGCTCGACGAGCCGACCAACCACCTGGACATTGAGAGTATCCAGTGGCTGGAGAATTTCCTGAAGATGAGTTCCGGCGCGGTAGTACTGGTAAGTCACGACCGGGCATTCATTAACAACGTGACCAACCGTACCATTGAAATTTCCTGCGGACGGATATACGATTACAAGGTAGCTTACGATGAGTTTGTCGTGCTGCGTAAGGAACGCCGCGAACAGCAGTTGCGTGCTTACGAGAATCAGCAGAAAGAAATAAAAGACACGGAAGATTTTATCGAACGTTTCCGTTATAAGGCTACGAAGGCAGTACAGGTGCAGAGCCGCATCAAGCAGCTGGAGAAAATCGTACCTATTGAAATTGACGAAGAAGATACTTCTACACTTCGTCTGAAGTTCCCTCCTTCCATGCGCTCCGGTAACTATCCGGTGATTTGTGAGAATGTGAAAAAGGCGTATGGCGACCACGTGGTTTTTCACGATGTGAACCTGACCATCCATCGGGGTGAAAAGGTGGCCTTTGTGGGTAAGAACGGTGAAGGTAAGTCTACACTGGTGAAGTGTATCATGGACGAGATTCCCTATGAAGGAAAACTGACCATCGGACACAATGTACAGATTGGCTATTTTGCACAGAATCAGGCACAGATGCTCGATGAAAACGTGACTGTCTTTGATACTATCGACCGTGTGGCAAAAGGAGACATCCGTCTGAAGATTAGAGACATCTTAGGTGCCTTCATGTTTGGAGGAGAGGCTTCCGAAAAGAAAGTAAAGGTGCTTTCAGGAGGTGAACGCAGTCGTCTGGCTATGATTAAGTTGCTGCTGGAGCCGGTGAACTTCCTGATTCTGGACGAGCCGACCAACCACCTCGATATGCGTTCGAAGGATGTGCTGAAGGAAGCCGTGAAAGAGTTCGACGGTACGGTCATCGTGGTATCTCACGACCGTGAGTTCCTTGACGGACTGGTGACCAAGGTGTACGAATTTGGTGGCGGACTGGTGAAGGAACATATCGGCGGAATCTACGATTTCCTGCAAAAGAAGAAAATGGAGAATCTGAATGAACTTCAGTTGTCTCAATCTCCGCAGACCGCTTCGCCCAAGAAAGAAGAGCCTGCAGAGAGTGAAAGCAAACTTTCGTATGAAGCGCAGAAGGAGCTGAACAAGAAAATCCGCAAGCTGGAGAAGCAGGTGGCCGACTGCGAGGCAAAGATTGAGAAACTGGAAGAGCAGGTGGCACAACTAGAGGAACAGATGGCTACTCCTGAAGGTGCTTCCGATATGAAGCTGTACGAGCAGCACCAGCAGCTGAAAAAACAGATTGCGGAGGCAGAAGAGGAATGGACACTGCTGCTGTCGGAACTGGAAGAAATGAAATAAATAAGAGAGACTTGATTAAAATAACGCATTTATGAACAAGAAGAATTATGTAGCCGTAGCTACGTTGGCATTTGCTATGCTGACAAGCTGCGCTGGACAGAAGGAAGCGAAAAGCACTTCTGGCATTGATTTGGCAAACATGGATACTACCGTGTCTGCCGGTACGGACTTTTTCCGTTACGCATGTGGAGGATGGAACGATGCACATCCGCTGACTGCCGAATATTCTCGTTACGGCACGTTTGATGAACTGTTTGAAAACAGCCAGAAGCAGTTGCGTGAACTGATTGAAGGACTGGCTGCGCAGAAAAATAATCAGGCTGGTTCTGCCGCACAGAAAATCGGTGACTTGTATAACATGGCTATGGACAGCGTAACCTTGAACAAGCAGGGTGCAGAACCGGTGAAGGCTATGCTCGACAAGATTGCCGGCATGAAAGACAAGAGTGAAATCGTGCCGATGATGACTGAAATGGCTCATATCGGTATCGGTACCTATTTCCACAGCTATGTATATGCTGACCCTAAGAACAGCTCACTCAACATCTTCCAGATGGGACAGGGTGGTATCAACTTGGGTGAAAAGGAATATTATCTGGATACCGACAGCATCACTCAGAATATTCGTGAACAGTATAAACTTTACATCGGCAAGTTGTTCCAGCTGGCTGGCTTCTCTGAAGCAGATGCACAGCAGAAAGTGGCTGATGTGATGGAAATCGAAACTGCCATTGCTAAAGTTTCACGCAGTGCAACAGAACTTCGTGACCCGGAAGCTAACTACCACAAAATGTCTTTCGATGAACTGAAGAAGACCATTGCCGGAATTGACTGGGATGCCTATATGAAAGGTTTGGGTATTCAGGCTCCGGCAGAACTGAACGTAGAACAGGTAGAGCCGATTCAGGAAGTAGCTCGCCTGATGAATACACTTCCGTTGTCTAAACATGTATCTTATCTGGAATACAACCTGCTGGATGCAGCAGCTTCTTGTCTGAGCGATGACTTTGTAGCTGCCCGTTTCGATTTCTATGGCAAGGTCTTGTCAGGACGCCAGGTAAATCAGCCGCGCTGGAAACGTGCTGTAAACTCAGTGAACGGTATGCTGGGTGAGCTGGTAGGCGAGATGTATGTGGAAAAATACTTCCCTGCTGCTGCCAAAGAACGTATGGTGAAGTTGGTGAAGAACTTGCAGACTGCCTTGGGTGAACGTATTGATGCACAGGAATGGATGAGCGACAGCACCAAAATCAGAGCACACGAAAAATTGGCTGTTTTCCATGTAAAAGTAGGTTATCCTGACAAGTGGAAAGACTATTCTAAACTGGAAATCAAAAACGATTCTTACTGGGCTAACGTATGCCGTGCTTCAGAATGGGGATTCAATGATATGTACAGCCGCATTGGTAAGCCGGTTGACAAAGATGAATGGCTGATGACTCCGCAGACTGTCAATGCCTACTATAATCCGTCAACTAACGAAATCTGTTTCCCTGCTGCTATTCTTCAGCCGCCGTTCTTCAACATGGAAGCTGACGATGCTGCCAACTATGGTGCCATCGGTGTAGTAATCGGTCACGAAATGACGCATGGATTCGATGACCAGGGCCGTCAGTTCGACAAAGACGGAAACCTGACCGACTGGTGGGCTCCGGGTGATGCTGACCGTTTCAAGGAACGTGCACAGGTAATGGTGGATTTCTTCAACAAGATTGAAGTATTGCCGGGCCTGCAGGCTAACGGTGAACTGACACTGGGCGAAAACCTGGCCGACCACGGAGGTTTGAACGTAGCTTATCTGGCTTTCCAGAATGCAACTAAGGATGCTCCGCTTGGCGTAGTCGACGGTTTCACTCCGGAACAGCGTTTCTTCCTGGCTTATGCTACTTTGTGGGCTGGTAATATCCGCGACGAACAGATTCGTGTGTACACTAAGTCAGACCCTCACTCATTGGGTAAATGGCGTGTAAACGGAGCGTTGCCTCACATTCAGGCTTGGTACGATGCCTTCCACATCACACCGTCTGATCCGTTGTATGTAGCTCCTGAAAACCGTGTGAACGTGTGGTAAACTACAGACGATAATTCACAATCTCTATAAATGGGGGTATATGAACTGTTGCAAGGTTCATATACCCCTTTTTTGTTCTTAAGATGGAGAATCTACGGGGTAGGTGGACTGTTCTTTCTTTTCTCCTGAAATATTCTTTCAAACGCCCTTGTTTATTCTCTGTTTCACACAGTGAAATTTGTATCCCACACTGTGAAATATATATCCTACACTGTGGTTTTTGTATTTCACAGTGTGAAACAGAGAATTTGTCCTGAAGTTTGGAAGAATGGATAAGGCAAATTTGTGGTTTCGAGGGAGGAATTCACGGTTTCCGGTGATGTATACCTTAAATGAAAAACTTTTCTTTGTAAAAGAAAACATTCAAAAATGAGAATTATGAAAAACAAGTTAAGTTTTTTATTGTCAGTTGTTTGTCTGTGGGGAGTAATCTTAGTTTCAGGATGTAGTGAAAAGGATGAGACTCCCACAAATCTGACCTTGAAAGAAGGTACACAAACTACTCAGGTGGTTTATGCCGATGAGGTAACGAATCAGGGTGGAATCAGTTTTACAGCTTTGTCTGACTGGACAGCCACAGTAACAGAAGTTGCGACAGAAGCTTCAACCAAGGCTGCTTCGGGAAAAGTGGAATGGCTGGAATTGAGTGCCTATAGCGGAGGTCCTGGTGAATATACCTTAACCTTGACATTGATAGAGAACCTGACCGGAAAGGACCGGAAGGCTACCATCGAAATTCGTTGTGGTAACGATGTGATAACCATTACCGTAGAGCAGAAAGCTACTACAGAAGCAGGGGAAACTCCTGCCCCGAAAGAAAAGCGTCTGGTTCGTTATGAGATTACAAATTCAAGCAGTTTGTATCCGGACAGCTATACTAAGTCTATTGGGGAACTCACTTATAATGAGAACGGAAAGCTGGCAGCCTTGAAAACCATTAGTTACCAAGGCGATGCGCAGGGATATTTCACGGAGAGAATCTATCAGTTCACCTATCAGGAAAACCAGATGTGGATTGACCGGAAAACACTTTCCGGATATGAATCGGATGAATCGTATGTGATTACATTGAACTCAGAGGGTTATGTATCACAGTTGTATAAGAAAAAGGAATCTTCTTCTGAGCAGCATACATTGTGGATGTTTATTTATTCCGACGGTTATCTTCAGCAGATACAAGAAGATTATGACTATTATCCAGGTGACCATGAAGATGGGGATGAGGAAGATGGAAATGTGTCAATCGATCCGGGAGTATCTTCTGGCAGGATGGGACGTGCTTCGGATAGGTCTATTCTGCAATTGAACTGGCAGAATGGCAACCTGATGTCGACGGAGGGAGAATTTTCGGATGAAAGCTATATGAGTTATGCATATACTGAATATCCGAATGTAACGCCTTACTTTGATTTTAATGTAGTGGTTCGTCCGTTGTTCGGCAGTCATACTTATGAATATGATGACATGGTGTCCATGCTTTATATGTTGCGTATGATGGGTAAAGGTAGTAAGAATCTGGTAACGAAAGATGTTGTGGACTGGGGATATCGTATGCCGGAACCGGGAGAACCGGAAGTGATACATGAAGATACATGGGCTCCTTTTGCATATAGCTTTACGGAAGATAATTATCTGGATGTAATTACTGGCAAGTGTACTTTGTATTCATACCAGGAGGATGAACATGGAAATCATGTTTCAGAGTCTACATCTTATTACAATGATGAATACCGCTTTGTGTATGAATAAGTAGGGATATTCAGTAAATGTCCCTAAAAAATAAGATGGCATATAAAGTCGATAGAGTATAATCACTTTATATGCCATTATTATTGCTCTTTTTCTGTGTTTTTTCACATAATCCTATCTGTTGGACATGACGTTTCGGAAGAAGTCTGATGACCTCTTCTGCTCCTGTCTGTAAATTCATGTCATGCCGCTTTAGCTGTTCTGCTCGTGACCTTGTCTATCATCAGTACGGCATTTGCCGTATGTATTCCGAAGAAAATCCACAGGATTTCCGTCTTCCTGTTCCGTGCCTTTATCCTTGAGAGTGAGTAATGCTGCT
>OGEE01000889.1_pt1 | contig 18131 bp, 13 predicted proteins | sample 1570571 | NCBI WGS metagenome assembly OGEE01 (sample SAMEA2582169, study PRJEB24529) | metagenome | biome: Human gut stool | place: China | collected 2011
ATTAGGTAGATGCTGTGTAGCCCTCCGGCGCAAAATCCGCCTGTCCCGGCTGCATCTTGGTCTCCTGCACCGAGAAGATATCCGCGTCCAGCGCGGCAAAGCTCTCGGCAAAGCCGTGGGTCAGGCAGGCGCGCAGACCGTTCACATTCCAGCTGATCAGTTTCATGTTTTTCTCCTTATGTTATGCCTGATATTTTGTTTTCCATGCGCCGCTGCGGAAGCGCAGCACAAAGCAGGTCACGCGGCAGGTCCAGTCGATGACCATAGCCACCCACACGCCCACAGCGCCCCAGCCCATGCGGACGCACAGCAGATAGCTGAAGCCCAGCCGCCAGCAAGCCATACTGAGGATGGACACCACCATGGTGAATTTTACGTCGTTTGCCGCGCGCAGGGCGTTGGGCAGCACGAAGGACAGCGGCCAGAAGATGATGGCGCAGCCCGCGTGGATGGTGACCAGCGTAATGGCCAGCTCCATCGTCTCACCGGAAAGGGCGTAGATGCCCACCAGCTGCCGGAGAAACAGCAAAATCGCTCCGTTGGAAAGCCCCATGGTGATGTAAGCCCACAGCAGCAGCTTGCGGGTGTAGTAAACGGTCTGCTCGTGGTCGCCGGCACCGATGCAGCGCCCCACCACCGTGATCATGGCCAGACTGATGGCCTTGCCCGGGATGACGCCCATGCCGTCCAGATTGTTGGCCACGGCGTTTGCCGCGATCTGCACCGTGCCAAAAGTGGAGATCATGCTCACCACCAGTATACGCCCGGCCTCGAACAGGCTGTTCTCAAAGGCCGAGGGGATACCGATGCCCAGAATGCGCTTTGCCATGCCGCCGTCCAGCCGCAGGGTCTTGGGCACGGTAAGCACCGCATCCTCCCGGTAGCACTTGCGCAGGATCAGCGCCGCAGCCACCACGCGGGACACCACACTGGGCCATGCTACGCCGTCCACGCCCATTTTGAAGCCGAAGATGCACACCGCATTGCCCACGATGTTGATAATGTTCATCAGAAAGCTGATCTGCATGGAGATTTTAGAGTTGCCGATGCTGCGGAACAGTGCCGCACCGCCGTTGTACAGCGCCAGAAACGGGTAGCTGAGGGCGATGATCTGCAAATACTTCACGCCCGCGTCCGGGACAACGGTATCAAGAGAGCCGTAGAACAGCCGGATCATAGGGCGGGCCAGCATAAAGCATACCGCGCCGATCACCACACCGGACAAGCCGCTGAGCAGCAACAGCTGACCGGCACTTTTGTCGGCATTCCCGCGCTCTTTTGCGCCCAGATACTGGCTTACCACCACCGCGCCGCCGGTAGCCAGCGCCGCAAACAGCACGATGATAAGGTTATTGATCATATCCACCAGACTGACACCGGAAATGGCTGCCTCGCCGCAGCGGGACACCATCATGGTGTCGGCCATACCCACCGTCACTTCCAGCAGCTGCTCCACCAGCAGCGGAATGGCCAGTACCAGCAGTTCCTTCTGGCTGAACAGCGGCTCCCGCCCGCCGGTCAGGCTGCTTTTTTCATTGCCATGCAGTAGCTTTGTCATTCGTTTCTCCCCTCCCGGCGCCGGGCACTTTTCCCGGTACGCCACCGCTGCCCGGCGCGTGCATTCTTCCAGTTGCAGCAGATGTGTCCATCTTAACACACCACCGGCTGCTTGTAAAGCGGTGCAGGCTACATCCCGCGAAAATCCGCTTTCCAAACCCATCTCCCATTGCCTGCCGGTTTTATAAAGGTATCCTGCACGGTTTTCCGGCAGGCTTTCCGTTTTTATGCTTGTTCGTCAGTTTGCCGGGAACTTTCCATAAAATTTGTGCGTTTCTACAAAAATGCGATTTCCCGCGTATTTTTGGGGAGAAATTTTAAAAAAACTCTTGCAATTTCTGTTCCAAAGTGGTATGTTGTATCCAACAAAAGCGAAACTTGGATACATCTTCACTTTGGAGCGGCAACTTCGGCTCCGTATACGCCTTTGTTTTTACCTTGCTATTTTCTTCATTTACCTTCTTATCATTTACCCTGCCTGTCCCGCAAGGGACGAGAAAAGCGATGACCCACCTGCACGGGTCGTCGCTTTTTCTTTTGCCCGCAGGGGGCAAAGTACAAGCCGCAAAAGCACTGCTCTACAAGATGACGTGCCGCAACTGCTTTTCCCTGTCCCGCCCCCAAAAAGTTTGTTTGAATAAACATACCTGCTTTTTCTTGACATCCCTTTGTATGCGTGTTATCTTAATTTCCGTCAATTAGCTTACCCTAACCATCTGAGGGGCTTTGCTCCGCAGTTTTTTCTTTGCGCGCAATGTTAGGTTAAGCTAACTATATGGCAGCGCTTTTCTGTCATTGTGATGAAAGGAGCATTTTTCATGAGAACAAAGAAATTTCTTTCCCTGCTGCTGTCGGCGGCTATGGCGTTCAGCCTGCTGACCGCTACCGCCTTTGCAGCAGCCCCTGCCGAGGAGGAAAACAGCTTTTTTGATTTTCTGCTGGGCAAGAAGTACACCTATCTTTATGCTGCCCTGACTTGGGACGAGTACTGGGCAAACGAGAAGGTCTATGCTGCCGGCAGCACTGCCGCCTCTGCGCAGCTGGACAGCCACGAAGAGCAGGACCTTGGCGCGTTTGACGCCGTTTCCCGCGCTACCGTCAACCATGGTCTGCACCGCGGCAGCTTCCAGAGCACTGCTGTCATCTACGCCAAGGACGGCAGCACCTACACCGTTTCTCACTGGTCGGACGATGGCAAGACCATCTATCTGGCCGATGGCACCACCGTGGGCTGGAACCGCGGCACCATTACCAAGGCCGACGGCTCCACCGTGCAGATGGACCACTACGAGGTGCTGGGCACCAAGTATGTGCCTGTGCGCGTAGCTACCAGCGACCTTGCAGATTTCTGCTCCAAGTACACCGTGGTGAAAAACGGCGGCCAGCTGGTGGGCGGCTACTCTGAAAAGAACCTGACCGCCTACGCCCTGACCGCTGCGGTGGATAAAAACACCAACGGCCTGAAGTACGCAACTAAAAACGGCGATGGCTACACCTTCTCTGCCGCACACACCGGCACCGGCTCCGGTGTGGCAGAAGCCGCCCAGAAGGCTGCTGAGGGCCTTACCGTGAATCTGCGCAGCGGCAGCGACGTGGGCAGCTTTGGCGAGTTTATCCGTGTGGACCTGAACGGCAACTACGGCGAGCTGGGTTCCCGGATGCAGTCTGTGGTGTGGACCTACTACGGCAACGACAGCACCTACACCCACGCCAAGGCCTCCTACGGCACCAAGTTTGCAGCCGACAACTGGATGCACAAGTCCATGGGCATCCAACTGGGTCTGAGCGATTCCGCCCGCTGCCAGCTGCCGGAGGGCACTGATGGCACCGGCTACTGGACCATCACCATCCGTGCACTGGGCTACGCCGACACGGTGGTCAAGTTCCAGACCACTGCCGAGAACCTTGCCAAGCACGAGCTGGCAAGCGATGCCGACCGCGCCGCCCTGCAGGCTGTGGTCGCCGAAGCACAGAGCAAGGCAAAGGCCGCTTACACCGCCGACAGCTATGCCAATCTGGAGACCGAACTGGCCGAAAGCGTGGAACTGCTGAGCCGCGAGACCCTGTATAAGGCCGCTGCACTGGAGCAGGTGACCCACCTGACCGATGCCGTGCAGAACCTGAAAGCTGCCTGATCCGGCAAAAAACAGAACACTAAAAAAGCAAGGTCGCTTTATGCAAGCGGCCTTGCTTTTCCGTGTCAGGAGGAGTTGGAATGAACAAAAAACGATGCAACACACTGCTGCCACTGGTGCAGCTGCTCCCAGCGGTGGCGGCAGCGGCAGCCGTGCTTTTTGCCCTGCCCCGCACTGTGCCGGTGCTGGCTGCCGTGCCGGAAAAACTGACAGCCGTGGTGGAGCAGCCGGTGGAAGCCGCTTCCGTTGAAGCGGAGGAAGAAGCCCTGCCCAAGCTGCCCTATGCCGATGGCGTATACGTCGGCTCTTCCCGGGGCTACGGCGGTGCCGTCCGGGTGCAGGTGACCATGGAAAACGGCAGCATCACGGAAGTGGAGGTCCTGGACGCTTCCCACGAGACAAAGCAGTTTCTGCGGCGCGCCAAGCGGCTTTTGACCACCGTAGTGGATACCCAGAGCTGGGAGGTGGACGCTGTTTCCGAAGCCACCTACACCAGCCGGGGCATTCTGGGCGCGGTGCAGAACGCCCTGACCGGCGAGGTGGTGAATAATCCCCTGCCGCCGCAGCCGAAGCCTGCCGCACCGCTGGTGGTGGAGGAATTTACAGCACCCTCCACCTACCTTGACGGCATCTACACCGCCGAAGCCATAGGCTTTGAGGGCAAAATTACGGTACAGGTCACAGTGGCAGAGGATAAGATCACCGATATCACGGTTTTGAGTGCTGAGGATGAGGAAGAATATCTCTCCCGGGCAAAGCGGGTCATCCCCGCCATTCTGGAGGGGCAAAGCCCCAATGTGGATGCCATTTCCGGTGCGACCTACTCCTCCACTGGCATCCTGAACGCCGTCAAGCTGGCGCTGGCAAAGGCCGCTGTCGCCCCGGCAGAGGAAGCCGGCCCGGAGCAGGCAGCCTCGGAAGAAGTGGTAGAAGAAGCCGCGCCGTCCGAAGCGGCAGAACCCGAGGAAACGCCGGTCACTGCGCCCACCGTGGAGGTGGTGCAGCCGGAGGAAAAGAGCGCTGTTTCCGCGTGGTTCAAGGAAGTGTGGCAGCAGCTTTTCCCGGCAGAAACGCCGGACGATTCTGAACCGGAACCGGCATCTTCTGCGGAGGTGCTGCCGGCATCCGAGACGGCGCTGCCGCCCGAAGAGATCGAAACCGAACCTGAAACGGAAGGAGCAGCGGAATGAAATACAAGAATTTTCTCCTCCGGGCGGTGAATCTGCTGCTGATTTTGGGTGTACTGTGGCAATACCAGCAGGTGGCGCTGGTCCGGGCTGCGGCGGTAAGCCAGCGCAAGCAGGAGATTGCCGAAGTGGAAGCCTACAACGCTTCCGTTTTGCAGGCGCAGAGCGCAGCGCTGGCAGAGCAGAGCCTGAGCGGCTACCGGGACGGCACCTATGAGGGCAGCGCCTTTGGTTTTGGCGATGTCATCCGGGTGTCGGTAACCATCCAAAGCGGAAAAATGACCGATATTGCGGTGCTGGACGCTTCCGGTGAGGATAAGCCCTACTATAAACAGGCGCTGCCTTTGCTGGACGAGATGCTGGAAGTGCAGTCTGCCGAGGTGGATACCGTTTCCGGCGCTACCCTTACGGCAGAAGGTCTCATCGGTGCAGTAGAGGACGCACTGGGAAAGGCGGCAGGATGATGGAAAAAACACAAGCAAAGCCTTTGACGGCGGCGCAGCAGCGTCAGCGGGACAAAAAGCGCCGTACATGGCTGCGCGCCGGGGTGCAGCTGTTCTTCTTTGTGTCCATGCCGGGCGCATTCGTGGCCGGGTTTTCCGGGGTAAAGCAGCTCTTTCTGCACATCGGTGCGGGCGAGGTGCTTACAGCGGACAGCTTCACACTTTCCCTGCTGGGGCTGTGCGGCTTCACCCTTTTGTTCGATCGGTTTTTCTGCGGGTACGCCTGCGCCTTTGGCAGCTTGGGCGATGCCGTCTGGGCACTGTCCGGGCTTATCCAGAAAAAGCTGTTCCACCGCAAAAAGCCGCTCCGTCTGCCGGAGCGGGCGGTGCTTTGGGGACAGAAGTTCAAATATCTGCTGCTGGCAGGACTGGTGGCGCTGTATGTGACCCGGCAGGAAAAGCTGCTGACCGGCGCAAGCCCGTGGGAGGTGTTTTCCCGCCTGACGGCACTGCGTCTGCCGCCGGAGGGCTTCGCCGTGGGCATTGCGCTGCTTGTGCTTATTTTGCTGGGCATGGCAGTGCAGCCCCGGTTCTTTTGTCAGTTCCTCTGCCCCATGGGTGCGGTGTTCGCCCTGCTGCCGGTGCTGCCCTTTGCGCGGCTGCACCGGCAGAGCGAGGGATGCATCCCGGGCTGCAATGCCTGCAAGCAGCAGTGCCCGGTGTGCCTGAAGCTGGAGGAAAGTAGCCTGCGCAGCGGGGAGTGCATCGCCTGTGAAGCCTGCGTGGGCACCTGCCCCAAGCAGAACATCCACCGGTGGGATGTGGCGCTGTGCAAGCGCCCGTGGCTGTCGGTACTGGCAAAGGCGCTGCTCTTTTTCCTGCTGGGCTGCTGGCTGGGCTTCTGCCGGTTTATCTGAAACAAAAAAGGGAGGCCGCCGCACAGTATTTGTGCACCGGTCTCCTTTTTTGACTAGGACGATTTTGAATGCCCTCCGCTATGCTCTGGGCATTTTCAGCGGAAAAGCTATTTATAATTTCGGTACGCCGGAGCGTCTGCGGACGCTCCGGCGTTCCATTTTCACGGTAAAGGCTTCTGCTCCAGCAGGTCTGTCATGCTGCGCAGGCTGATGCCAAGAGTGGAAAGGTTATGCAGCATCGCACTGGTAGCCGGGGGCAGGATGCCCAGTGCGCCCAGAAGGATGAGCGCGGAGTTGAAGCTGAGGACGAACCGGTAATTACTGCCCACCCGCTTTTGCAGGGCGTTGGCAATGGCTTTTAAGGTCACCAGCTCTTCCAGACTGTCGGCGCGGATGGTCACATCTGCGATCTCCCGGGCGATGGCGGCACCGGAATGGATGGCGATACCGATATCTGCCGCCGACAGGGCAGGAGAATCATTGATGCCGTCGCCGATCATCACCACCGTATGTCCTTCGGCTTTGGCGTCACGGACAAAGGCGGCTTTATCCTCCGGCAACACCTCCGCAAAGCAGCGGTCCACCCCCACCTGCGCCGCAATGGCGCGGGCGGTGCGGTCACTGTCGCCGGTCATCATGACGGTCTGGGTGATGCCCAGCTTCCGGAGCTCATGCAGCACCTGTGCCGCCTCCGGACGCAGGGGGTCTGCGATGCAGATGACCCCCGCCAGCACCCCGGAAGCAGCCAGATACAGGTGGGAATACTGGGGGTCCAGCGCATCGAATTTTGCCTGTTCCCCTGCCGGGATGGTGCAGCCTTCGTCCTCAAAAATGAAGTGGGCGCTGCCAATGACCACCCGCGTGCCGCCCACCCGGCTGGCAATGCCGTGCGCCACGATATACTCCACCTCGGAGTGCATCTCTTCGTGGGAGATGCCCCGCTCCCTGGCGGCGCGGACGACAGCGTTTGCCATGGAATGGGGGAAATGCTCTTCCAGACAGGCCGCAAGCTGCAATACCTCCTGCTCCCCGCAGCCGGAGAAGGGCACCACCTGCACCACCTGCGGGGTGGCGTGGGTGAGGGTGCCGGTCTTATCGAACACGATGGTGTCCGCCTTTGCCAGCGCTTCCAGATACTTGCCGCCCTTTACGGTGATGTGGTATTCCCCGCACTCCCGCATGGCAGAGAGCACCGCCAGCGGCATGGAAAGCTTCAGCGCACAGGAGAAATCCACCATCAAAATGGAGATGGCGCGGGTGACGTTGCGGGTAAAGGCGTAGGTAGCCACCGTACCGGCAAGGCACCACGGCACCAGACGGTCGGCCAGCAGCAAAGCCCGGTTCTCGGTGCCGGACTTGAGCTTTTCCGATTCCTCGATCATGGCCACGATCTTATCGTAGCGGTTGGCGCCACCCTCTGCCTTGGCCACAAGAACGCACTCGCCCTCTTCCACCACTGTTCCGGCGTAGACGGTGGCACCGGTGGTCTTGCGCACCGGCATGGACTCGCCGGTGAGGGCAGCTTGGTTCACCATGGCTTCGCCCTCCAGCACCGTGCCGTCCAACGGAATCATATTGCCGGAGCGCACCACTACCTCGTCCCCGGCGTGAACGCGGGTCAACGGCACCAGCACCTCGCCCTGCGGGGTGCGCACCCAGACCTTATCCACGTTCAGCGCCATGCTGCGGGCAAGGTCGTCCAAGCTCTTTTTCCGCGTCCACTCCTCCAGCAGGCTGCCCACCGTCAGCAGGAACATCACCGAGCCTGCGGTGCTGTAATCCCCCCGCAGGAGGGAGGCGGTGATGCTGAGCGCATCCAGCACCTCTACTTCCAGCTTGCGGTGCAGCAGGCAGCGGACGCCCTTCCAGACAAAGGCGATGGAGCGCCACACCGTATAGGCCGCTGCAATGGGCGCGGGCAGGAACACCTTGCGGAACACCCGGCCCGCCACAAGGCTGACCATCTTTTCCTGATATTCCTGATTGATCTTCCGGCTGTCGCGGGAGGTGACCAGCACCTCTAATTCTTCGTTGTCAAAGCGGTAGGCTGCCAGCAGGGCGGCAGCGTCCTTCCGGCTGCCCCGGTAGGTCAGCACCACATCTCCGGTGCGCTCGTAGACGGTGGCTTTCTGGATGTTATCCTGCCCGTTCAGGTAGGCTTCCAGCACATCTGCCCGGTGCAGCGTCATGCGCACAGCGCAGACGTGCACCCGCATCCGTCCCCTGCCTTCATGTAAGATCGTACATTTCATTGTTCTTCTTACCCCTCTGCGTAAAAAAGAGCCGCCCAAGGGCGGCTCCGCTGCGTTGTATCACTGTGCAGTCTGCTCTGCGGGCTGCTCTTCTTCAGCCGTATCCTCAATAACCTCCTGTGCAGCCTCGGCGGCACGGCTCTCGTTGATGGCCTTTGCATCGGCAAGGATATCGCCGGCCTCTTCCTGCACCTTATTCACGGTCTGCATGGTGCAGTCCTTCATCCGCAGCACCGCAGCGGTGGTCTGGGTGTAGACCTTTTTAGCGTCCTTGCTGGACAGCACCTTGAAACCGGCAGAGCCGAACACCACACCGCCCAAAAACAGTGCAAGCTTTTTTGTATCAAACATATTTACCCCTCGTTTCTGTATTTTCCATCTGTGTACCCGCGCCCGGAGCGGGGCGGGCTCTTTATCTTTGTATTGTAGCACGCTTTCGGGTTTTTTCAATATTTTCTGACGATGTTAGGACATATTAACATTGTTAGCAAAAGTTTGCACAACAAAAAAGGGCGTTCCCCGGAGGGATCGCCCTTTTTGATGCACCCGTTATGCAAGGTGGAACAGATCGATCAGCACGACCATGGCAAGGCCATAGTAGACCACAACGGCCACCAGATCGTTGATCGTGGTGATCAGCGGGCCGGAAGCAACCGCCGGGTCGATATGGATCTTGTGGAACAGCATCGGGATCAGCGTGCCCACCAGACTGGAAATGACCATGGACACGATCAGCGACAGCCCGACGCAGCCGGACAGCAAAAAGGCCGAGGTCCAGACATAGCCCTTGAAAAAGTGGATGTAGCAGCCCAGAAAGCCCAAGGCCATCACGGCCAGAATGGCACCGTTCAAAAGACCCACGCGGGTCTCCTTCCAGAGCAGCTGCAGCTTTTTGGAAAGGGTCAGGTTTTCGTCCACCAGCACACGGATGGTCACCGCCAGCGACTGGGTGCCAACGTTACCGGCCATATCCAGCACCATGGATTGGAAGCAGATGACCACCGGCAGCACCGCTACCACCGATTCAAACGCGCCGACGACCGAGGAGACCAGCATCCCGAGGAACAGCAGCGCGATCAGCCATGGGAGACGCTTCTTCACGCTTTCAAATACGCTTTCGTTCAGATCCTCCTCGCCGGTCAGACCGCCCAGCTTTGCGTAATCATCGCCCATCTCATCGTCGACCAGCTCGACCACATCGGACGAGGTGATGATGCCCACCAGCTTACCGGCATCGTTCAACACCGGCAGGCTGCGCTCCGCATAGTCCACGATGCGGTCGATACAATCGCTGATCTGCTCCCGGTCGGTGACATAGGGATAGGAGCGGACGATCAGGCTTTCCAAGCTTTCCTCTGCCCGGGCAATGATGAGGTCTTTCAGGTCGATGGCGCCGTAGAAGTGCTCGTTTTCATCCACCACATACAGGGTGGAGATGTTGTCGTTTTCTCCGGCCTGTTTTACCAGCTCGCTCATCGCCTGCCGGATGGTCATATCGTTTTTGATGGAGATGTAGTTGGTGGTCATCCTGCTGCCGATCTCGTCCTCGTCATAGGAGAGCAGCATCTTCACATCTTCCACCGAGTCCTTGTCCAGCTTGTTGACGATCTCGTTTTTATCGGTATCGTCAAGATCCTCCAGTGCGTCCACCGCATCGTCCGAGTCCATGTTGGAAATGACCTTGGCGGCCTCGTGGCTGGGCAGCTCCTTCAGGTACGGCTCTGCATCGTCCAGATAGGTAAAGATCTCGGCAACGGTATCGACACCCAGAATGGAATAGAGCGACTGGCGTTCAGCGGGGGTCAGTACCTCCAACGCATCCGCCAGGTCTTTTTCATGGTAATCTGACAGTTTTTCAGCCAGTTCCGCCTTGGGCAGACCGCTGTGAATGATGCTCAGAATTTCCTGTACATAATTCTTCTGCATGGGTAGTTCCTCCTGATTCCGCGAGCTTGACAAATCAAAATCCATCGCTCCGCTTCAAATTTTGCACTTCATCATAGCACATCCGGTATGCGGCGGCAACCCTGCCAGCGTGAATTTTTTGTAAAAAATCGGGCATAAAAATCTCCGCCAAAGCAAAAGGCTCCTTATCCGCAGAGCATGACTTTGGCTGAGAAAATGCCGTTCTGATAGGTACGTGCTTGCCCCGCCGGTCTTTTCCGCAATATGGCGGACAGACTGGATGCCGATCCCGTTTTCCCTTCGCTTGGAAGAGCGGAACACCCCGCTTTTTTCGTGAACTGCGCCGTCAAATGCGTTTTCCACTTCGACCAGAAGAAGCCGCTCGGCATGGACATACGCGGTGATCTCGATCTTCCGCCGGGCGGGTGCAGTGCGAAGGCTGGCTTCAAATGCATTTTCCAGAAGATTAGACAGCACCAGACACAGATCGATCTCGTCCACAGGAAGCACCTGTGGTAAGTCGAGTTTGGCACAAAAGGGAACACCCTCACGCTTTGCAAGGGCACAATAATAGCCGACAACACTGTCCGCCGCACGGTTTTCGCAGAAATTCATGTCCAGATCCGGGATCCGGGCGGCAGTTTTTGCAAGGTAGGCTTTCAGGCCGTCCAGATTTCCTGTTTCTGCCAGTGCGGAGATCTGATTCAGCTGGTGGCGCATATCATGCCGCGCCTGCCGGGCTTCTTCAATGGCAGTTTTCAGGCTTTCATAGCGCTGCTGCTGCATGGAAAGAAGCTGGTTTTCCTGCTGCAATCTCGCATTCCGGTTAAGGCTGGTTGCCATCAGCAGAAAGATCGCATTGAACATGAACAGCAAAAATAAAAGCGCGATGCTCAAAACGATGTAGACCTGCAAGACCCGCCCTGTCCGGAGCGTTATCTGGTAGCGCGGGGTTATAAAAAGGTTCAGCAGGATGAACACCAGCGGCAGTACCCAGAACACATACCACGTCTGCGCAAAATTGTCATCCTCCACCATCGTGCGTACTGCGTGGGTGGCGGGATAATAGGCTGCGGCAGTGATCAGCCAGCAGACCGCATTATAAAAGATGCAGGCGCCAAAGCAGAACCACGGCTTGTCCGGCGGCAGCTGCATCCGGATCACGATTGCCGTGCCGACGGCCCGGGACAGGCTGTTCAGGCACACAAATACCGCGCAGACCGCAAGCGCGATGGTTCCGGATTTCCAGAGAGAGATCCGCAGCGTTCTGAGATACAAAAAAATTGCTGTAAGCGTAATAAGCAGCACGGAGAACGCCGTTGAAATGCCAAAATGATAGCAAAGCAGCCCGCCGCCAAGGCAAAGCCCGAGCAGCAGCGGCACCGCCCCTGCTGCAAGCTTTGCGGGCGACAGCTTCAGATAGGAACCTACCGGAAAATACGCAAGCAGCAAACCGGGAAACACGACCGTAAGTTCCAGAACCGGGCGCAGAACGTCCTTCAATCCGCACGCCCCCTTTGCAGCAGAAATTCCATAAAGGCCTGCCGAGCAGCTTTCAAAAGCTCCTGACTGACATAGACGCGGCTGCCGTCCGTCATACAGAAGGCGGCAGCCTGAAAATCGGCAGCGTTCTCCATATTGACGATTGCACCGCGACCGCAGACGAAAAACCGAGGGTCTTTTTTGAGCGGCTCGGTGAACGCTTTGAAGCTCTGGCGCGTAGCAAGCGTTTTGCCGGCAGTGGTGCGGATGTTGATCATGTGGGCGAAGTGCTCGGCGGATATAATATCCCGATAGCACAAACGGATGTCGCTGCCGTCGACTTTTACCACCAGAACCGGCTCCGGGCGCGGAAGCTTTGCGAGCATTTCATCCAGCAGACCGGACAGCTCGGCTTCTGAAAAGGGCTTGACCAGATAATGAAATGCCCGCACCTGAAAGCCCTCGAGTGCGTGGTCTGTCGAGGTGGTGGTAAAAACCAGAAGGCAGTCCGCATCGGTTTTCCGAAGCTCCCTTGCCGCATCCATGCCGCTTAATCCTTTCATGTAAATATCCAGAAATGCGGCGGTAAAGCGCTGCTCTTTTTCTGCCGCCAGAAAGGCTTCCCCGCTGTCAAATTCTAAAATTTCTGCATCTGCGCCGCGCTGACTCAGCTGCCGCACCAAGCGCTCCTTCAGCAGTGTGCGCTCGGTATCAAGGTCATCGACGATTGCGATCCTCATGCTGTATCAGGAAGCCGTTTTACAGCTTCCAACCTCCTTTATAAACTCTTTCATCCTGATTATAGCACAGTTGCCCGGTTATGTCGCAGCCGAAAATGGGATTTCGTGACAGAAAAGGGGCTTTCGTGCTAAATGGCTTGAAAAGACCATGCCAGTCCGTATACTGAAAGCAGAGAACGCCAACGACGGCGCAAGAGAAAGGAGGCACGCTGTGTACCGAATTGCCGTGCTGACAAGCAGCAGGGCGCAGGAAGCTTTTCTGGCAGAGCAAATCTCGCGGTTCTGCGCCGAACATTGCTTGTTCCCGAAAATGGACTGTTACCACGATCAGGAAAGCTTTTTTGAGGCTGCACGCAACGAGCCGCTGACAAATGCCGTGATTGCCCTGCCAGGGGTCGACGGATTGAATGCAGTAGAGCATCTGCGCGCGCTTTGTCCACAGACACGCATTATCTGGTGCAGCGATCTGGATTTTTCGCTCCATGCCTTCCGGTTGCGTGCAGACTATTTTCTGCTGGAGCCGGTGACCGAAGCCGCCTTGCGGCAGGGATTCCGCATCTGGCTGGATGGAAAAAAATCAGGCGGAGCAGCACTGGTCTGACCGCAACGAACACAACAAGGAGAACGGTTTATGAAAAAGAGAAACATTGTCCATTCTGCGTTGAGCCTGTCGCTGACCGCAGCATTGTGCCTTTCCATGGCTGCCTGCGGCGGAACGCAGACGCCTGCGGACAGCAGCGCCGCTTCGGCAGCTCCCGCACAGCCTGCTGCGGTACAGCCCGCGGCGGAGGAACCCACCTCTACGGCACTGCCCGTGAAAGCCCTGCACCCCAAGCAGGTAGAGGAAAACCCTTACATGGCCAAGAGCGATGCAAACATTCATCACGATGGCTACAACACCGACTCGACGGATGAGATCCTGCCGCTTGCCATCTATCCGGAGATCAACGTTTCCTATGAGACGACGAACGCGAACGCTTCGCCCGCCATCTACTTTGACAGCTACGGTCATGCCGTTGTGCCGCTGCTGGGCGGCATCGCCATCCGAGACCTGAACGCCGAAGAGACAAAGACGCTCGGCTATTTCTCCCCCAAACAGCATGACGGCGGCGGTTACGTTATCCAGAGCTCCTATACCTTCATGGACGCGTCCAACCGCATCGTCTGCCCCACGAGCAACAACCATGTGCTGATGCTCCGCGCAACGGATGAAAACGGCAATGTTCTGCCGGAATTTGAAAAGGTGCTGGACATTGATATCAAAGCTGCTGCCGAGGCCGCGCTTGGAAAAGAACTGACGCAGAATCTTCTGTCCGTGGTCTTTGACTATGACGGAAACCTCTGGTTTGCAACGGGAGGCTTCCGCATTTATCCGCAGCGCCAGCAGCAGGGCGTCATCGGCTATATTGCCCGCTCGGCCATCGATGCGATCCTGAACGGCGAGCAGACAGACCTTTCAAAGGCTGTTTTTGTCCACGAACTGACCCCCGGCGAGGGCGCTGAAAACGGCATCGCCGCCTCCAAGGACGGTGCGGTGGTCCTGACCAACCAGAACTGCTATCTTCTGCGCGCAGAAGAAGGCGTAGACGTTGTATGGTGCACGCCCTATGAGAGCGCGGGTGCAAAGGTGAGCGGCGAAGGCGATAAGACCACCGGCGGCGGTCTTGCGTGGGGCGGCGGTTGCTCGCCCACGCTGACACCGAACCTTGTGCTGTTCACGGATAATCAGGACACTGTAAACCTTCTTGCACTCGATATGAAGACCGGCGAGGTCGTGGCAAGCACCCCGGTGCTGGATGACCTGCCCGAGGGCTATCAGGTAGCCGTTGAGAACTCTGCCATCGTCTATGACGACGGCGAGGGCACCGTCAGCACCATCGTCTGCAACTGGTTTGGCGCGGGCAATGCAGGCCTGGCGGACCCCAACAACGACTCCTCCATCCAGAGCTACGCCAATATTTACGACCAGAACTGGCTCATGAAGGGCAACATCATGATCGCCCCCGGCATCGAGCGCGTAGACACTGTAAAGACCGCAAACGGCTACGAGATGAAGAGCGTCTGGTGCCGGAACGACCTGAGCGACACCTCCATCCTGAAACTCTCCACCGCAACGGGCTATATCTACGGCTATGTGCAGGATGTGACGACCGGGATGTGGCAGTACATCATTCTGGACTTTGAAACCGGCGAGACGGTTTTCACGATGGATGTTTCCAACAAATACGGCTACAACAACATGGCCATTGGTATGTATGCCGGCAACAGCGGCAACGCGCTCTACTGCCCGACGGGCTATCTGGAACTGCTTCGTCTGCAGGACCGGTTTGTTTATCTGCCCGAAATGCCCTACCGCAAGGTCGAGCTTAATCAGGCGGCAAGAAACGTCCTTTCGCAGGAGCGGTTTGCGCAGGACGGCGGCGAAGGCACCGTTGCAAGCTGGCGCAACACCGTGACCGTCCGCAACGTACATCCCAACACCACGGTGGCTTTCCGTATGAACAACCTGTCCGGCAGTACATCCGGTCTGAACCTCTACGCCTATGGCACGGACGGCAAGCTGGCAAAGGTCGATCCTGCGCTGTGGTCGATTACCGACGAGGACGGCAAAGCAGTAACGGAGCTTACCGCCGGTACGCTCTACGAGCTGCGCGTGACTGTCGCCGACGGCGGTGCGCTTGACCTGAGCGAAACGGAAAAGGAGATCGGACTTTCCGTTGTACTTGGAAAGTAAATCCGTTCCGGACTGTTGCAAAATAGCTTTCTGAAAAATACACAAGCCCCGGAACATTTTTCGGAGCCTTTATGGCTCGAAAAATTGAAAGCCTTGCCTGAGCCGTAAATTCCGGCACGATCCAAGAACCAATAAACCAAAAAATCCGAACCCTTCTCCTATCGAGAAAAGGTTCGGATTTTCTATTTCAGTGGCAGTCCTCCTGGTAGACATTCCTACACGTTGCCCCGCCTGCGGCGTTGCAGTGCTGTTCAAGTCCTGTTATCCGCCGTTGCAGCCAAAGGGAAATAGTCATGTAAAACAAAAAAGACAGCTACCAAAAGCTGTCTTCCTTGTGGTGCAGTAAAGCAATCCAAATCCGAACCATTTCCCTTTGATATACCATATTTTACAACGGTTTGCAATGGGAAAATCAGCGAACAGCATTTAATTCTTTTCGTAAATCAGATACCCACCGACCTATGGTTTTCGCCATAAGCTGGTGGGCATCTGTTGTTCTGGTTTATAATTCACTGATGGTTGCAGTAATGGGCTGCATGAGGATTCGCCTGACCGGGTTATATACTGCCAGCACCACAGCCGCCAGCACGACTACGACAATCACGGCAAGACAGCCCCACGGCACCTGCCACGCTGCACCGAAATAATGGGTGATGAGCAGGATATACAGCTTCCGATTCAGCACAAGACCCAGCGCAATGCCCACCACAAGACCGGACACCGCATAGGTGCCAGCTTCGGCAGAGATCATGCGTTTCAGCTGTGCATCATCCATCCCGATGGCACGCAGGATGCCATACTGCTTCATTCGTGCCGACACGCTCATGGAAATGCTGTTGATGATGTTCAGAATGGTGATTCCTGCAATCACGATGAGAAACGCATAGACCACCAGATGGAACGCCCAGTAGGTGCTTTGTATCATCCGATTTCCTTCGATTCGGTTGGAAAAAACAACCTGCTTGTTTAACGTGTCGCTCAGCAGGGTGTGTATTTGTGCAATGGCTGCGTCTGCTGTGGTATCTTTTAGTTGAATATCGATCACCGCATAGCGGTTTTGCCCGGTCAGCTGATGGAAGGTTTCTTCGGTGCAGATAACAATCGGGGAATCGGTACTACTGAACGGGCTGTCGTTCAATACACCCACGACTGTGAGCTTTGCATCCTCCAGCTGAATGGTATCACCCACGGTCAGGGAGTTGCTTTTGTCGAATACCGTCAGCACAGGGTATGTGCCATCCTCCGGCTCCTGCGGAAGGGTTCCGCCAGTCAGGTCTTTTTTCGCCCAGCCAAACTGTATAGTATCGTATGAAATCAGGTCGATGGACCCCTGTTTTCCCTGATATTCCGCCGGGAGCGGGCAATACATCCGCCCGAATGCGTGTTTGACTTCCGGCAGAGCTTCCAGCTGCTCCACCAGCACCGGGTCAAGGACATTTTGCCCGGATGTTTCAGCCACCGATAAGTCCGGCGCGTAGGGCTGCAACGGATTCAGCGCAAATCCAACCCATCGAAGAAAAACCGAAAAGCTCATAAATAGGAGAATGCTCAACGCAAAGGAACCTGTCATCAAAAGCAGATTCTTTTTGGACGAGGTTGCATGGCTCACGCCCAAAGAAAGCTCTGCACGACTTCCAAACAACCGAGCATGACACGGAGAAGCCGCTGCATTTTCTACCGCATTCCCGGTTGCTGCTGTGATTGGAGAAGCTTTTGCCGCCCGCCGTGCCGGAGAAGATGCCGCGAACCAAACCGTGACTAGTCCCAATACCATTCCGCAAACAATGCCGACCGGGCTTATTCCGAACACCGGCAAAGAGCTGAACTCATCGCCGACAAATCCACGCAGAAAGGCACATAATCCCCATGTGGAAACGATTCCCAGCACACATCCTGCTGGAACAGCAGTTTTACACCAGAAAAGAGCTTCCAGCCGGACAAGCGTCCGAACCTGATTTTTTCCTGCCCCAAGACAACGCAGCATTCCATAATAGCTGGTACGCTGAGCTACATTGCTGTTGATGCTGCCTGTGATCATAAAAATTCCGGCAAGGACGACCATGCCAGCCAACACAGCCGCTACCGCATATAAGCCTACAATATAATCGTTGTTGCTGCTTGCGTTCAACGCCATCAGGTAAGTATTTTCGGAGATTTTTTCTTCTGAAATTCCGTACTTGTTTTCGATGTTCACAATGGACTGCCGCAAATTGGTACGTGGCTTGAACTGGATGAAATACTGTGTTTCAAAGGATTCTTCTACCTGTGCGACAATCTGAGAAAATGTACTGCGGTTCATCATTAGCACAACAGCATCATACTGGTTCGCATCGGAGGTATCCTCATTGAAACCTGCGACAGTAAGTGAAATGGTCTGTCCATCCGGGAGCGTCAGCGGAATCGCTGTACCGACCGTAACATCCAGCCAATCCCGGATGTTTGCTGTCACGAGCACTTCGCCATCCGCCGGGGCAGTGCTACACTGCATTCCCGGAAAGATTTGAAGGATTGCATCATCTGCTCCTACCAGTGCGGCACGTTTATCTCCGGCAAAGTAGTTTTCCGTAAGGGAAGCGTTGATGTCGCTATACGCCGAAAATGCAGCAACATCCTCCTGTGCGGCAAGCTCTGCGGCTGTTTCAGGGGAGATGTCCTTTACCATGATATGCCAGTTTCCGTTTTTGTTCAGCTGGTTTGAGGTTTCCATCCGAATCGCCATATCTGCCATACTGAACACCACCGTGACCAGAAACACCGCAAGGACGATGCACAAAATCGT
>OGEE01000901.1_pt1 | contig 17948 bp, 15 predicted proteins | sample 1570571 | NCBI WGS metagenome assembly OGEE01 (sample SAMEA2582169, study PRJEB24529) | metagenome | biome: Human gut stool | place: China | collected 2011
AATCGAAAGGAACATGGAGGGAGTACTTATAGCGCTCATTCCGGCTTTCATCTGTTCTGTGCTGTTTTTCGGCATGGGAGCTATCATCGTCACCCTGACTTCGGTGGTGGCTTGCCTCTTTTTTGAATATGTAATTCAAAAGTTTCTTCTCAAGCAGCAACCGACGATTTTCGACGGTTCAGCTTTGATTACCGGTGTATTACTGGCTTTCAACGTACCTTCGAACTTACCGGTCTGGATTATCGTTATCGGTGCCTTGGTAGCAATCGGCATCGGTAAAATGAGCTTCGGCGGATTGGGGTGTAACATTTTCAATCCGGCTTTGGTAGGCCGTGTATTTTTGCTTATCTCTTTCCCTGTACAAATGACCACCTGGCCCGTACCGAACGGATTCGCCACGGCTGATGCCGTAACCGGGGCAACCCCCTTGGCACTCGTGAAAGAGGCTGTTAAGAACGGACAAGCCGTTGGAGACGCGCTCTCTTCAGCCGGTCTCACAACCGGTAACTTGATCCTCGGTAATATAGGGGGTAGTTTGGGAGAAGTTGCCGCTATCGGACTTTTATTAGGATTCGCTTATATGCTGATCCGAAAGATCATCAGTTGGCACATCCCGGTGGCCATCTTCGCCACGGTTATCGTGTTCTCCGGGATTCTGAACCTAGCTGATCCGGCACAATTTGCCGGTCCGGTTTTCCATCTCTTTACAGGAGGTTTGATGTTGGGAGCCATCTTTATGGCAACGGATTACGTAACCTCTCCCATGACACATAAAGGAATGCTTATTTACGGTGTCGGTATCGGGCTGTTAACCGTGATCATCCGTGTATTCGGGGCTTACCCGGAAGGTATGTCTTTCGCCATCCTGATCATGAACGGATTCACACCGCTGATAAACAGATATTGTAAACCCCGACGATTTTAAATTTACTAATTGTAGATTGTAAATTGCTTACAAATGGAATTTAAAATTTAAAATTTAAAATCTAAAATTTAAAATCTAAACTGATGGGAAAGAAATTAGAATAAAGCTTTAAGAATATGGTACTGGTGTTATTCTTGGTAACACTGGTTTCCTCTGCCGCCGTGGGAGTTGTGAACTCACTCACGTCCGGGTTAATTGAAAAAGTAAAAATTGAAAAACAAGTACAGGCTATTCGAGCCGTGGTTCCCGCTTTCGATAACGACCCAATGACTGAAAAACAGATTGTGAAAGCAGATGGAGGGGAATTAGAATTCTATCCGGCCAAAGCAAACGGACAACTCGTGGGGACAGCCATTAAAACGTTCACAAATAACGGGTTTGGCGGGCTTATTGAACTTATGGTAGGATTCACCCCGGACGGGAGCATATATAACTACTCCGTGCTAAGCCACAAAGAAACCCCGGGATTGGGTTCCAAAATGAACACTTGGTTCGTGAAAGGAGCCAAAGGTGATATTACCGGAAAAACTCCGGGTGCGCAAGGACTTCAGGTTTCAAAAGACGGCGGAAACGTGGATGCCATCACGGCCGCCACGATTTCATCCCGAGCTTTCTTGGATGCAGTAAACCGGGCGGCAAAAGCATTGGCAGAATCCGCAAAATAACACGTAAAATCAATGAAAGAATAAAGATATGAACAACTGGCAAACTTTTACCAAAGGGTTCTTCAAGGAAAATCCAACCTTCGTACTCCTACTCGGGATGTGTCCCACGCTGGGAGTCACCACCTCTGCCATCAACGGCTTGGGAATGGGATTAGCCACGGCTTTCGTTCTGGTACTATCCAACCTGGCCATCTCGCTCGTGGCAAACCTGATTCCCGACAAAATCCGGATTCCCGGTTTTATCGTGATCATCGCTGCATTTGTTACCGTGGTCGATATGTGTATGGCAGCTTACCTGCCGAGCTTGCACGAATCTTTGGGATTATTCATTCCGTTGATCGTGGTGAACTGTATCGTGCTGGGACGAGCTGAATCATTCGCATCCAAAAACAAAGCTCTTCCTTCCATGCTGGATGGTTTAGGCATCGGTCTCGGTTTCACCATGGCTTTAACATTATTAGGAGCAATCCGTGAAATTTTAGGTAGTGGAAAGTTCTTCAACATGACTCTTTACAATGAAAATTACGGAATGCTCGTTTTCGTTCTGGCCCCGGGAGCGTTTATCGCCTTGGGTTACCTGATCGCATTCATCAACAGAATAAGAAAAACCAACTAATTGTAAATTTTAGATTGAAAATTGAAAAAGCAATCTAAAATCTAAAATTTAAAATCTAAAATTAGAAACATGGAATACGTTTTTATATTTATAGCCGCCGTATTTGTCAACAATATCGTGTTGGCACAATTCTTGGGAATCTGCCCGTTCCTAGGGGTTTCCAAGAGCGTACCCACGGCACTCGGTATGACAGGAGCCGTTACGTTCGTGATGATTCTGGCCACCCTGGTAACATTTATCGTGCAGAAAACCGTACTTGACCCGTTTGGCATCGGATTCATGCAGACCATCGTGTTTATCTTAATCATTGCCGCCCTCGTTCAGATGGTGGAAATCATTCTGAAAAAGGTAAGTCCGTCACTTTATCAAGCATTAGGAGTTTTCCTACCCCTGATCACGACAAACTGTGCCGTACTTGGTGTAGCCATCATGGTGATTCAAAAAGATTATAACTTACTGGAATCCGTCGTGTTTGCAGCCTCAACTGCACTAGGTTTCGGGTTAGCTTTAACCATCTTTGCCGGAATCCGGGAACAACTGGAACTATCCTCCATTCCTCAAGGCATGAAAGGAACCCCCATCGCACTGGTTACAGCCGGATTGCTGGCCATGGCATTCATGGGATTTTCGGGTATCGTGTAATACTCCCAACAGCATATAAAAAAGAAACCATCATTTAATGATGGTTTCTTTTTTATCCATTAAGCTAATAAACTCATCATACACGCATCCCGTGAAATCGGAAAGCACCCAATCGACTTTATCCTGTATCTTCTCTCTCAGGTTCGTGGTTGCCAGACCGACAACTTTCATTCCCGCACGTCGGCCGGCCTCAATCCCGGAAAAAGAGTCTTCGAAAACACAGCAAACATCCACTTCCATCTGCAACTCCCGTGCTGCCAGCAAATAACACTCCGGATCGGGTTTAGACCGGGTAATCTTATCTGCCGTAATCACACGTTCAAATAACTCGGTAAACTCCGGATGAGCCATTAGCACATGAGCCATCTTCTTGTTGTTTGAACTGGTAACCAGCGCGGTTCTCACCCCATATTTCTGTAACGTCCGGATAAAAAGTTCCACACCGGGGAAGTAAGGGAAATCCATCCGGCTCTCGAACTCGTCGAGTTCCCGTGAAATCTGTTGTTGTAAAGCAACATTTCCCTCGAAATAATTCTTCAGAATCAATTCTGTCGTTTGCCCCTTGATCATCTTATGAAATTCCGGTTCATCCGGATGGTAACGTCTTCCCTGTTCCCGCCAGAAATTATCGTACTGTCCTTCCGTGTCAAGCACCCCACCGCCCATATCGAATAATGCCGCTAATCGTCGCTCTCTATCCATAATCTTTAATCACAATAATACATAGGTCACAAAAATATCGAAAAAAGGGTAATCCGGACAAATCCGAAACAATTTATTTGGTCTGTACGGGATAACTTGATAATTTTGCAACCAAAATAAATAATATGCAGTTAACTCATCCTATTTTTAAAATATTATCCGGAATCGCGGCAGAGAAAGGGTTGGAAATTTACGTTATCGGGGGATACGTACGCGACCTGATATTACACCGTCCCTCCAAAGACATTGATATTGTCGTGTTGGGGAGCGGGATCGAATTGGCTGAGACGGTTGCCAAACAACTCGGAGACTTAACGGTTTCCGTGTTTAAAAATTTCGGAACGGCCATGTTCCGCTATAAAGGGGTAGAGATTGAATTCGTGGGAGCCCGCAAGGAATCCTATCACCTCGATTCCCGTAAACCCGTCGTCGAAGAAGGCACCATCGACGATGACCAGAAACGGCGTGATTTCACGATCAACGCTTTGGCCATATCCTTGAACCAAGAGAACTACGGGACACTTGTTGACCCGTTCGGGGGACTTCAGGATTTGGAGAACAGGATATTAAAAACACCCCTTGATCCGATCATCACGTTTTCCGATGATCCCTTGCGTATGATGCGGGCCGTCCGTTTTGCCTCACAATTGAATTTCACGATCGAACCCGTGACATTTGAAAGTATCATCGCTAATCGGGATCGGTTGAAAATCGTCTCCAAAGAGCGCATCATGGACGAGTTTAACAAGATCATGGCCTCACCGAAACCTTCCGTGGGATTAAAATTACTGGAACAATCCGGCCTGTTGAGTGTCTTCTTCCCGGAACTATCCGCTTTAAAAGGCGTGGAACACGTGGACGGCATCGGACACAAAGATAACTTTTACCACACGCTGACGGTCGTGGACTCGGTAAGCCGTGTTTCCGACAACCTGTGGTTACGCTGGGCAGCCTTACTGCATGACATAGCCAAACCGGTCACCAAAAAATTCATTCCGGGACAAGGCTGGACTTTTTACGGCCACAATCACGTGGGCGAACGTATGGTCGGAAGATTATTCAATCGCCTGAAACTCCCCCAGAATGAAAAGATGAAATACGTGCAAAAACTGGTCGGACTCCACATGCGCCCGATCGTTCTCTCGGAAGACACCGTGACGGATTCTGCCGTGCGCCGCCTCCTTTTTGACGCAGGCGACGACATCGACGACCTAATGACACTTGCCGAAGCGGACATCACGTCCAAAAATGAAGAGAAAGTTCGTCGATTCCTTGCAAATTTCCAGATCGTGCGCCAGAAATTGAAAGAAGTCGAAGAGAAGGATGCGATCCGGAATTTCCAACCTCCCGTCAGCGGGGAAGAGATCATGGAGACATTTCAACTCCCACCCTGCAAGGCAATCGGGGATATTAAAAATGCCATCAAAGAAGCTATCCTTGATGGCATAATCAGCAATAATCCCACTGAGGCCCGAAAATACATGTTCCAAATAGCGGCAGAACTAGGGATTCAGAAAAAAAGTGAATAGAGATCAGAAATGATCCTTGCGTTTCTTCACTTCATCCACGAGTTTCGTGAAAGATTTCTCTTTTTTCCGTTTCTCGTGTTCGGAGGCAGAGAAATGCCACGTTTCCCGTCGAAGTTTCAAATAACTCTCGTAAACCTGACGATCTAGTATGCCACGACTCACCGCATCCAACACGGCACAACCCGGCTCATTGATATGCTCGCAATCCTTGAAACGACACGATTGTGCGTAGTCAGTAATCTCCAGTATCTCATCAAGCGTACCGGGATCATCAACCGCAAGACCGAATTCCCGAACCCCGGGAGTATCAATCAAGACACCGCCTCCATCCATCAACACCATCTCCCGACGGGTCGAAGTATGACGCCCCTTTCCCGTGGATTGACTTATTCCGGACGTGAGTAACACGGATTTCTCACAAAGTGCATTCACCAGAGAACTTTTCCCGACACCCGAAGAACCGACAAACACGACCGTCTCCCCCGCCGCGATAAATTCTCTTAAACGAAAAATCGTCCGAGACTCGTGAATACTCGTGTAAAACACCGGAATCTGCCGGGTAACGTGCCGTATTTGTTCTTCCACCTTTTGTTGGTCAAAACCTAAGTCGACTTTATTAAGCACCAGCACGGGAATAATATTTTCTTCCCGCATCTGAACCATAAAGCGCTCAGCACGACGAACATTGAAATTATCATCCAGACTTTGCACGATAAAGGCTTTGTCAACATGAGCCGCTATGGCTTGTTTTTCGGCAACCGTTCCGTTTTTTCTGCGGGACAAAGTACGTGACCGAGGCAACATATCCACGATAATCCCCATTCCCTCATCAAACGGCTGAAAGATCACCCAATCCCCGGTGCAGGGTAATTCGAAATCCGACTTCCCGTACATCATGTTTCCTGTCAACTCGCACCGGAACACTCCGCTCCCGGCAACCACCTCGTAACACGTCCGGTGTACAATAGCGACACGCCCATGTGTGAGAGTTCCATACGTCGATTCCTGTTTCAGTTGGTTTAACTTGTCATTCCAACCATAACGATTTAAATCTATCATTACTTTATCTTTTTAGCGATATAAAATACATAACCGTAAAACTCCTTGTACTTACGGTATAGTTCAGCCTCGTGATGCTGAAAACTTATTAGTTCCTCGACCGTCTTATTCCCGGCATATTTCCGGCTGAATATCTCCCGGGCTTTAACTAACGGGGTAAAATAGTTCTCCGTCCAGCAATATTCCGGCAGGATAAAAGTCGCCACGGGGATATACCCCGCTTTCTGAATCTGGGCGACTTTATTGGGTATCGTGTCGATCTCCTCGTAAACGGACATCCAAAAATCATGGATCTCTGCCGGACGATCGTCGGTAAACCACGAACTCTCTCAAACGGCAGCATATCCTCCCGTCTTCAGATATTTACGCCACTCGTTCAATCCCCGCTCAAAACCGATATTATAAATAGCACCTTCCGACCAGATCAAGTCTAATTCTTCCTCCCCGAAAGGCAACGCATCCATTGAACCTACAATGCCTTTCACCCGTTCTTGAAGATTCAACACCCTAGCGTTATGATTAAAACGCTCCACGAATCCCGGAAAAAAGTCGAGTCCTGTAATCTGCCCCGGAGCGTGCCGTGCCAGCGTCATCGTCTGTCCTCCCGTCCCGCATCCCAAGTCTGCAATCCGGGAATGATCCGTAAGATGGTCTATAAAGCTTAACGCTTTAAGCGTTACTTCGGGACTTCCGGGTCCCTGCCGTTCTGTATTCAAGAAGAATTCGCAAATTAAATTAACGTCGATTCCAAGAATGGTATTATTTTCGTTACTCATGATTGATCAATATAAAGCATACACGTGAAAGCATAATTCTACTTTCCTCGTTGTACACGGATTAAAAATTCAAATTATAATAATACAAAAATCACCCCCGGAAAGAGCTTTCCGAAAGCAAGCGAAGGGACAACCTGTATCAGAAATACAGATTGTTTATTACACCAAATCCGATTGTAATCTAGTTTTTAACATGATGTAAAGATACACATATTTTATTCATTTGAAAATAATTGTCTCTATTTTCGTATAAGTTGGTCATCCCCTCGTCATACGTACACTGTCACTCAAGCATATCTCTCCAATGAATAAATATACTACACGACCGAGCCATCCGGCAAATATAATCGTATCAAAAATCAATTTTATCGAACAAGAATGCAAGAGGAATGCAGGATGAATGCTCCGTGGTCTAAATGAACTATCAGGAAACTATTAAGAAAAAGTAAAACGAGGATAGCCTAACACGAAGGTAGTCCCAGTGTAATCTTAATGATACAACCTAGCATAAACCGTTGCACAAACGCATTCAATATTTTGTAAATATTCCAATTTAGTTTATATTTGCCACGAATAAATAAAAAGATTCACGTTCATATCGGCAAAATAATAACACGTGGCAACAATAACACCTTCAAATTCTAGTTCCTTCTATGACGAAAAAGTCATTCGGGAACTTTTCGAACAGCACTACACGCCCTTGGTGTTATTCGCAAAAGGCTATATCCCCGACTTGGACACGGACAAAGATGTTGTGCAGGAAGTGTTTCTCTCGTTAATCGAATCCCAAGAGACATTCAATGACGTGGATAATCTAAAAGCCTATCTATACGGTACGGTCAGGCACAAATGCCTGAAATATCTCCGCCACGAAGAGGTAAAAAGACGCTACCAAAAATATATGCAAAGCGAGGCTCCGGATGAAACCAGAACTTACGAAGAACGTGTTCTTGAAGAAGAGGTTTACGCTCTCTTGATAAAAGCCATTCAGAACTTACCGGAACAATGCCAAAAAGTGTACTTGCTTGTTTTAGAAGGTAAAAGCAATCAAGAGATTGCCCATCAACTCCAACTAAACATCGAAACCGTCAAATCCCACAAGCAGGTCGGGAAAAAGTTGCTTTACGATCAACTGAAACACATTATTCCCGTCGGGATTCTCATTTTCTTGCGGGAATTTTAAACGGCTTCATCCCATTATTTGTGTTTGCCCGTTTACAATTTATTCTCTACCTTTGTTACTAATGACCCGGTTGCGAGCCTTCTTTGCCGATTTCCCCTATGAGTTAAATGCCTAGACAGAACGACATTATCAAGTCGTATTCTATCTCGTTTTCAAACTCATGGGACAGTTTGTAGATGCTGAAGTACGTAGTGCCACCGGACGGGCTGATGCCGTGGTTAAAACTCCCAAATACATCTATGTATTTGAATTCAAACTGGATGGCAGTACGGAACAAGCCCTGCAACAAATCGACAACAGGGGCTATTTGATCCCGTACACGGCAGACAGCCGACAACTTATGAAAGTCGGAGTTAATTTCAATGCCGAAAAAAGAAATATCGGGGAATGGAAAATTAAAAACGAATAACATACTCATCTTTACAAGAAAACACCTATCACTGTAATCACAATATTGCAATATTTTCAAAAATAATTCATTTTTGACTCACTCTTTTTCGCATTCAAGGGGACTTACTATCAAACAAGCGAAAAGATGAGTCAAAAAGAGAATAATATATTTCAGTTAGCCCGCATCATTGCAGCGTCTCTTAGAGGGAAAGCAAATGATGAAGAACAACGCACCTTGGGGGAATGGTTATCCGTTTCCACAAGAAACAAAAAGATTTATGACGGATTCAAAGACGGAAAGCGTCTGGAACAAAAAATAGTCGAATCCCGACAGATCAATTGGGAGAAAGACTATCAACAATTCATCACTAAACGACAACGCACCCGCAAGAACAGAAGGATGAAAACGATCATCCGTTACGCGGCAATACTCACTCTTCCGATCGTGGCGGCAAGTATTTTCCTACTTCAAAAGAATGATCGGCAAGCCATCGTCTCTATTTCAGAAGTCATCAAGCCGGGAGAACACAAGGCAGTACTAATCACGGGCGGAGGCGATAGAATCACGTTGTCGGATAGCACGTTATCCCCGATACAGGAACAAAACGGGATGATCGTGAACGTCATGAACAACAAGGTCTTCTATACTCTACCGGAAGATAGCTTATGCACACAAGAAAGCCCTATATTCAACACCTTGCAGATTCCCCGAGGCGGGGAATATTTCCTGACACTTGCCGACGGTACGGAAGTATGGCTGAATGCCGAGACGGAAATCCGTTACCCGGTACAGTTTACAGGCAACAAACGTGTCGTTTACCTTGACGGGGAGGCTTATTTCACGGTAGCCCCGGACAAGAAGAAACCCTTCACGGTTGTCTCCACTCATGCCAGCGTGTCCGTGCTGGGAACACAATTCAACTTCAGAGCTTATCCCGACGAGCAGGACGTGCAGACCACTCTCGTTTCCGGTTCCGTGATCATGCAATCGGAAAAATACAAACAACAGATCAAGCTGGTCCCCGGCGAACAAGGCGTTCTGGAAAAGAGGTCCGCCAATCTCACGAAACAGGAAGTGAACACGTACCTCTACACGGCATGGAAAGACGGGCGTTTCGCTTTCCGTGATGCACGGTTGGAAGATCTGTTCAACATTCTAGCCCGCTGGTATGACCTCAGCATCTTCTACCAGTCCCCGGAAGCCAAAGACATCCGGTTCACGGGAGACCTGAACAAAACCGATGATTTCAAATCCATATTAAAAATAATTGAACAAAATGAACGAGTGACATTTACAGTAAATCAACACACAGTTTTTATTCAAGCGAAATAAAAAAGGCATCTGACGCTCGCAACATCAAATGCCCAAACTATTTTCTAGTTCTCATTAAAAACATTACAAATGTATGAAAAAAATGGACAAAAACAGCCATTCCTCGGGTGGATTATGGCAAAAACAAGTAAGAATTATGAAGTTATGCTTTATCTTGACATTTATCGGCATCCTACACCTTTCGGCTGCCACCTATTCACAAGATACGCGGTTGGACCTGAAGGTTAAGAACGCTTCTCTGGAAAGCGTGATGAACGACATCCGCACGCAATCGGAGTATAGCTTTTTCTTCGATGACATCGCCGTGAAAAAAATCTCGAATATCACGCTGGACCTGAAAGGGGCCACGATAGAAGAAGTATTGGCTACTTGCCTGAAAAACACGGGATTCTCGTTCCGAGTTCTCGACAAGACGATTATTCTCTTCCGGGAACAAGCGAAAAACGACAAAAAGAAACTATTCATCATTCAGGGGAAGGTGTTGGACGAAAATAACAAACCGATGCCGGGAGTAACCGTCCTGCTGGATAGCACAAAAGTAGGAACCTCCACGGACATCGCCGGACATTTCGTACTTCCGTTACCCGAAGCCAAAGGTACTCTCGTGTTCTCGTTTATCGGCTACAAAACCCAAAAAGTAAAATACACGGACGGCAAATTAGTCATGGTAAAAATGCAGGCTGATGTGTCGGGATTGGATGAAGTACAAGTAGTTGCTTACGGTTCACAAAAGAAACGGACTCTTGTCAGTTCTATCTCCACGTTGAAAGCCGATGAAATGAAAGAACTCCCGACACATAGCCTGGAGAGCCTGTTACAAGGACACATGGCAGGAGTCGAAGTAAATAATCTTTCCGGAGCTCCCGGAGGTGGCGGAGCCATCGTGGCTATCCGGGGTTATAACTCATTCTTCGTTGACGGAGAAGGCAGCGACCGGAATTACGGAACGCCCCTTTACGTGGTTGACGGAGTCCCGATGCAAGCCTTTACTTCCCCGATCACGGGTACAAACACGCTATCCGATCTGGACCCGTCAATGATTGAATCTATAGAGGTTCTGAAAGATGCCGCCTCTGCTGCCATCTACGGCTCACGTGCCGGGAACGGGGTCATCCTGATTACCACCAAGAAAGGTCGTGCCGGGAAAGCACAATTTGTTGCAAATGCCTCTTATTCCGCCTCTTGGTTACCGGAAACGATCAAAGTATGGGGAGGTAACATCATCCGGAATTACAACATGAATGCATACAGGAATACCGTGAAACCCTATCAATCCGCAAACGGTAAATGGGTTATACCCAACTCCTACGAAGAAGTATATAAATACACAAAAAACAACGATTTCCCTATTTACAATTACTTTTTCGGTAATCGGGACGGAGGACAAAACGCTTACATGTTACAAGATAGTTTGAACCCGTTCTACAACAATTCCACGGATTGGAACAGATATGCCTACCGAACTGCAAAAGTGTATAACGCCAACCTACAAGCAAGCGGGGGAAGCGAGAATTTCCGCTACATGATCGGAGCCGGATATTACAAGGAAGAAGGAATCATGATCGGGACAGACTTCGAACGTGTCAACGTGATAACCAATTTATCCGCACAACCCACGAAAAAAATCCAACTGGACAACCAAATATCCCTATCTTACAGTGACAGAAGCCGGGGAGGACGAGGTGGCTCCGGTCAGAAAATCGAGGGAATCAGCGTCGATCCGAACACCCAATCCTCTCTCCTACCGGGCAGTGACTATATTAAAGACAATCTTTTGGAAGCATTGAACAATAACATAGAAAAGAATCTGAGTTACTCCTTACGTTACAATCTGGTACTTGATTACGAAATCATCCATAACATGCACTTGAAAGTGTCAGGCGGCCTTGACTATAATCAACAAAATCAAAATAACTTCCGTCCTAGCACGGCAGACACGGATTTCCACCGTTCCTATACAAAAGGAAGCATAGGCAGAAGCTTGTCTATCCTCAACGAGAATTTACTCTCTTACCAATTCAAAATAAAAGAACATCATTATTTTGACATATTACTAGGACTTTCTTACCAAAAAGACCAGACCTACCTGAATGAAGGAAGTGCCAAAGACGGCCCTAATGACTACGTACATTACGCTAGCGGGCAGTGGGGTAACAGCAGTGGACTGGTTAATGAAAACTGGGGAAGCGACAAGGACAGTAATCCCACATGGAAGTCCGCCAGTACATACAAATCCAGTCTTGAAGAAGAACGCATGAACAGTTATTTCGGACGGCTGAGATACAATTTCAAAGAGAAATACATGCTGGAAGCTACGATCCGCCGGGACGGCTCCTCTGTATTCGGAGAAGACGTGCGCTGGGCTACCTTCCCCTCTGTGGCTGCAGGCTGGATTTTCTCGGATGAACCTTTTATAAAGAAATTCTACTGGCTAAGCTTCGGAAAAATCCGTGCCAGTTGGGGACGTTCAGGACAAAAGTTTTACCAACCTTACCTGGCACATGGCCTGATGGGTCTCAGCGGACAATATTTTCTGGGAAAAGAAGGAATGATGCCAGATCGCTTGGGTGGACTTTTAAACCGGAAATTAAGTTGGGAAAAAACCGATCAATATGATCTCGGCTTGGATGTCAGTTTTCTTGACTACCGAATTAAAATGACATTGGATTATTACTACCGCTACACGAAAGGTCAGCTAAGACAAGTAGACTTACCTGGCAACCTAAACCTGATGACATTCCAATGGCAGAATGCCCTTGCCGTATCCAACGAAGGGTTGGAAATGGAATTAACGGCTGATATATTCCGGGAAACTGCAGTAAAATGGAGAACGAAAATAAATGTATCCAGAAACTGGAACCGTTTCGAAAAGAGTGGTGACGGTTACGACTATGGAAATAATATTATCGGGAAACCACTGTACAACATTTTGGCGTATAAAATGGAAGGCTTTTATAACAATATGGATGAGATTCCCTATTATTTAAGACCCAGTGGAATGTTATATCCGCTTGGTACAACCAGTGGCGTATTCTTTACCGGAACTCGTCGTTTGGCAGACTTAAACGGCAACGGGTCTATCACGGACAGCGATATGTATTATGCAGCAAGTCCCCTTCCGGTTGCTCATGGTGGAATCATCAATGAAATCACTTGGAAACAATTTGACTTGAATATCTTCTTCATATACTCTATCGGGAGGCACATTTTAAGAACCTATGATGACCGCTCTTTAACCCCCAATGCAGATGGAGCTCCTTTATATGTCAACGTGGAAAAAATAAATGCATGGACTGGAGAAGAAAACAGCAAACCGAAATATCCTCATTTGATTGCCTATGAAGTAGGCAATCAATACAGCGGACGATATGATTGTGATATTGAGAAAGTACACATGCTTCGACTGAAACAATTGACTCTAGGATACAATCTGCACCAGCAATTCGCACAAAAAATCGGATTGACAAGCGCCCGTATATTTTTGACAGCCGAGAATTTATTCTTGCTTACCAATTATTCCGGGCTAGATCCTGAAATCGTGGACATGACCAAAGGCATTGATAATAGCGGGGCATATCCCCTACCCCGGAAATTCTCTGTCGGATTAACTGTAAACTTTTAACACGTGTTGATTATGAAAAAAATAATATTCCTTTTATTATTCCTGCCATTTTACTCGTGTAACGACTGGCTGGATGTGGAATCGGAAATTTCCGTCACATACCGGAATTATTTCCAAAGTGAAAGAGACTTAGAAAAGATTCTGGTAACCATGTTCGGTTCCGAAAAAAACATTCTCGCTTATGGAGGTCGTTATCTGGATTATGTAGGACTCCCGTGTGATTACCCAAGTACATATACAAAACCTTACCAAGAATTAAATTATGAAACTTTTTGGAGTAAAGGATGTGACAATTTTATGTCATGGAGTACTTACTACGCAACAATTTATATGGCAAACTTTCTACGGGATAACCAGTATCGAATCAAGAATATTCCTAAAGAACGTGTAAATTACTGGATGGCACAAGCAAATTTTATCAAAGGATTAATGTATTTCAAAATAGCCCAACACTGGGGAGAGGCTCCGATCGCTCCCGGTTCAGAGGAAGCAGAAGCCCGTGCCAAAAGCCCAGTTGACACCGTTCTTGCAGAAGCAATCCGTTGTGCGAAAGCAGCCTTGATTCTCCCACCCCATGATAAATTAACAGATGCCAACGGCGCAGCGATAACTTCACGACAATATGCCAGCTTGGGATCCGTACACACGCTACTGGCAAATATTTATGCATGGATGGGAGGACTCTATGATAAAGAAGAGTTCTGGAAAAAAGCCGAACAAGAGGCATCCTTGGTAATTGAGGGGAAAGCTGGATTTTATGATCTGGAAAATAATATCAGCTTGCTGATCCAAAATACATTAGGTAAAGCAAGAGCCACCAAAGAAGTTATCTTTTCAATAGAAGTCAATGAACAAGATGATCGGTGGTATGATATAGCTAACCTTGAATTACGTTATCCCGGTACCCTGCTAATCAACTACCCTTACACGGAAACTGATCCCAGAAAAATAAATAATGCTCTTAGAGAAGAACGAATCTCGGTAAATGCCGTGAAACAACTTTTCCCAGACCCGGAAGATCAACGAAGAAAAGAATACTGGTACAAATTAGGAGAAGAGCTTACCATTGAAGGAGAAGAAACTCCTTTCAAGCCTCGTTTTGCCTACATTAATAAATGGCGGGATGCGGTAAAAACCACTAATCCTGTATTCATCATGCAAAATATCGGTGTTATAGCAATGGACGGGAACCGCATTATATGGCGTTTGGCTGACCTGATTCTTTTACGGGCAGAATGTAGGGCCCATCTGGGGATGACAACCGAAGCCCTAAAAGACCTGGACCGGATAAGGGACCGTGCCGGATTAAAAGGATATACAGGAGCCACGAACAAAACCTCTTTGTTAAAAGAAATCTTCCATGAACGGGAAAGAGAATTGTTCGGCGAAGGCGAACGTTATTTTGATATTGTCCGTAACGGTTATTTCCGGGAAGAACTGAAAGGCAATTACAAAACCTTGTCCGAACAGGATGTAAAAGACGGGGCTCTTTATTTACGTATACACAACAATGCATTCACTAAAAATCCATTAATGAAACAAAATTTATTCTGGTTATGGCATCAAAATTAAATTATATCACAATAGATCTTATACTTCTGACCACACTCTGTATGTGTTCATGCACAAAGTATAATTATGTTGACGGCGGCACGGCAAATGGCATACATAATTGTTCCATGTGGGAATATTTCGAAAGTCATCTCACGGACTGGGATTCGACAATGATCATGATCGAACATGCCGGGTTAAAACCCATTTTTGAAGGCAAAGGCGGCTACGATCAGATTTCATTTTTCGGAGTCACGAGTTTAAGTATTGTCCATTTCATCTTGGACCATAATCAAGAACTGGACGATTTGAAAGATTATTACGGTGAAGAAGTGGATGAAAGCGAATACTGGCACCGGGTAACAGACATCCCGGCAGAAACTTGTGCCAGAATCTTAAAGGACTTGATCATCACGAAACGCTTGATGCTGGAAGAGGTACCCGAAGGTTACCGGACACAGGAAGGCCTGACTAATGAAGAATCAGGGGGAATGGTGGTTCCGACACTAGGCCGTTCCTTGTTTATTTGGACATACTGGGAAAATTACGGCGGAGTGGAGAAAGCCGGAGCCCATCAATTATGGATAGCGAAACAGGGAAACGGAAACACGGACTGGCGGGTCGCCTCTCCCAACATCCAGACGAACAACGGTGTGGTTCACGCCCTAGGATATGACCTTCAATTGATTAATTTTTAAATGTGACCATGATGAGAACAATCATACTTTTATTAATACTCGGATGTTCCATTCTCTTTTTCGGATGTCACGATGTCACGGTTGGCTACCTGTTCACGGAAAATGCCGGATATTCCAAAGACACCCTATACATTTTCAGTATAGAAGGAAAAATTGAAAAATTAGAGGGAAATCTTGAATACTTAAAGGAATTCACGGCGGAACTTCAGAAAGAACTAGACCGACTAGAAGAAGAAGCCAATAAATTATATTCAAAATTAGACGAAATCTATGATGCTCAAGATATTCTGTATGACGAATATGACGATCCGGCAACAACTGTTGCCAGAAAAGAAGAGCTGATGATTGAAATACAAAAACTATCGGACCGGGCAGATGAACTTTATGAACAAGTTGGAGAAGTCGATCAACAGCAAGCCGACATCTCAGACCAGATTGATAACGCGTCAAATGAATTAGGAATGGATTCCCCGAATGTCATAAAAGAACAGATCAGGAAATACCAAGAACAGATTGACTTTAACATTCCTTGGAGGACTTCCCAAATTGAAAGCGTTTTAGGAACAGAACCCATCATTTATACAGTTCTGGACGCAAAGAACACGCAAGGAAACGGAGATAAGTTCATGGAATACGTGCACGTGCAAGGCGGAGGACTTATCTACGTGGACCTTGGCGTTGAAAAACATGTTCCGGCAGGTGCCTACACGGTAACTCTGGAGATCAGGAATGAAGGAAGGACAAGAATAATGGAGGACGTGTATACCTTCGTCATTCAAAACTAGTCATTCCCCCAAACACCCCCTCCCCTCTATGTAAACGGGAGGGGACTCTCCTTCTTTGCAAGAAGAAGCTAGAATGGTGGTCATAAAAATTAATTTCATAAATCATTTTACAATTTTATAGTACACCGAAATGAAAAAACTACTCTATTTATTCATGTTCCTTTACTTGGGAACATGGGGAGAATTATCCGCCCAAATGCTTCTGTTCAAAGGAACTTTTGAAGAGGCTTTAAAGAAAGCGCAAGCGGAAAAGAAAGACTTGTTCGTGGATTTTTATGCTGATTGGTGCGGCCCATGCAAAATAATGGCAGACAATATATTTACACGGCAAGAAGTCGGTAAATATTTCAATTCCAATTTTGTATGCGTACAGGTTAACGTTGAGGCGGGTGAAAATAAAGTATTAACTAAAAAATATAATGTAACAGCCTTGCCCACAATGGTATTCATCAGCCGGAACGGTAAAGAAATGCGACGCATCCAAGGAGCCGTTTCCCCGGAGGATTTAATACAAAATGGCAAAATAGCCTTGGGAGAAGCATTGAGTTTCGAACAATTATACGAAAAATATAAAAAAGAGAAAAACGACTTCACCATACAACAACAGTTATTGATAGAAGCTCCCCGTTTTATTGCTACCCAAAGCGGATACAACAGGCAAAAATGGGGTTCCCGAATCGAGAGCCTTTTCCCGGAATACTGTAAAAACAAAAAATTAGAGAACATGATCAACGGCACGGACTTTTATATCCTAACCCTGTATCACCCGCAAGCAGAGAAAGAAGACCCAATCTTTGATTTCGTGACAAAAAATTATAAAAGGTTTGCAGACTCCGTGGATAAACCGACGATCTTCAGTTATCTGGTCAGTCTAAATAACGGATATATTATTCGTTCATGCAGAAAGGGAGACCTCAGTTACAAGGAACGTCTGAAACGGGTAAGCGGAGATTTAAAAGAAATATACTCCGAATTCTCTTTCGGCCCTCTCTCCGCACAAGAAGCCACGACCTTACTGGCAGACGCCACGTATAACCTATACCGCCATAACGAAGATTTGTTTTTCGAGAACATGAACAAATATTATTCCGGAAAAGGCGAACTGGTCGAGTGGGGAGATTACGCACAAGCTCTGGAGGACCTTGCCATTGTTTTTGAAGGCAAGATGTCCAAGAATGCTTACATGAAATGTATTCCTTGGATCTCGAAAGCTTTAGATATGAATATCGATGCAGAAACCCGAACGCGTTTACTGATGATGTTGGGCGATTGCCTGAAAAACACGGGGAATAAAGAAAAAGCCAAACAGACTTACAATCAAGCCTTTCTGACCTGTACCCAGATCGTAAACAAAATGCAAGCAAAACAACTTCAAGAAATCATCCAACAAACATTAAAAGAACTATAAATGTGCGTGCAAAAGTTTCCGAAACTTCACAGAGGGGCCTACAAAAACCCCTCTGTTTTCTTTT
>OGEE01000903.1_pt1 | contig 17914 bp, 14 predicted proteins | sample 1570571 | NCBI WGS metagenome assembly OGEE01 (sample SAMEA2582169, study PRJEB24529) | metagenome | biome: Human gut stool | place: China | collected 2011
ATTGAAAGTTGGCCCCCTTCGGGGACCGGAGGTTACTTGCGAAACTTGAATAATTTATAGTTTATAGCGGCTTCGCCGTATAGGCAAACTAGCTTAAAGTAGGGGGGAAGCTGATAAAAATAATAGTTTATAGTAGATAAGTATCCTGCCTGGCAGCACGGATGCCCTATAAACTATAAACTATTAACTATAAATTAATCATTAAATTCTTCTGTAATTTCCGCAATCTTCACGATGGTATCCACCACCTTCTGCATCACCTGGATGCTCACGAACTCGTGAGGACCATGGAAGTTGACGCCGCCGGCGAAGATGTTTGGACAAGGCAGACCCTTGAAACTGAGCTGTGCTCCGTCGGTACCGCCGCGGATAGGCTCCACGCGAGGTGGAACACCGCTCTCCTGCATTGCACGCAGCACGATATCAATCACGTGCATGTTAGGATCTATCTTCTCCTTCATGTTGTAATACTGGTCCTGGATGGCTACGCTCACTGTGCCCTCGCCGTATTTCTCGTTCATCTTCTTCGCGCAGTCCTCGATGAAGTCCTTGCGGTCTTCAAACTTCTCTCTGTCGTGGTCGCGGATGATATAGCTCAGCTTTGCCTCCTCGCAGCGGCTCTCGATGCCGAGCAGGTGGTAGAAGCCCTGGTAACCTTCGGTATGCTCAGGAGTCTCAGCTTCCGGAATCATGTTCTGGAACTCCACGGCAAGTCGGCTGGCATTCACCATCTTACCCTTGGCATAGCCCGTGTGTACGCTCACGCCCTTGATGAACACCTTGGCACCCGCAGCGTTGAAGTTCTCGTATTCCAGGTCGCCCAGGTCGCCGCCGTCTACGGTGTACGCCCAGTCGCAGCCAAACTTCTCCACGTCGAAATGATGAGCACCCATACCGATTTCCTCGTCAGGGTTGAAGCCCACGCGGATGTCGCCGTGCTTGATTTCCTTGTGGTCGCGCAGGTAGCACATCGCCTGAACGATTTCGGCGATGCCCGCCTTGTCGTCAGCTCCGAGCAGGGTAGTTCCGTCGGTAACGATGATGTCCTCGCCCTTGTGCGCCTTGAGTTCTGGGAATTTCTCAACGCTCGATATGATGCCCGGGCTCAGTTCGATGTCCTCGCCGTCGTAGTTCTTGATGATGCGTGCCTTTACATCCTTTCCGCTGGCATCGGGACTGGTGTCCATGTGAGAGATAAAGCCGATGGTTGGAGTCTTTTTCTTGGTATTTCCCTTCAGGGTGGCGTAGATATAGCCCATGTCGTCCATCTCTACGTCGCTGAGGCCTTCATCCTCAAGCTCCTGCTTCAGGTACTTGGCAAACTCAAGCTGTTTTGCCGTGCTTGGCACACTCTCGGAGTCTTCGCTCGATTGTGTGTCGAATTTTGTATAGTTTATAAAACGTTCTACTAAGTCCATGTTCTTAATTATTATAATAATGTAGTAGTGATCTCGGTGGGACTCAAACCCACGACCTCCAGAACCGGAATCTGCTGCTCTATTCAACTAAGCTACGAGACCATTTTTATACGCTTTTTATCCGCCGGAATAGCCATCCCGGTACATAAATGAAACATATACGAGTGCAAAGTTAGTGATTTAATTTGAAACCGCCAAATATTCTTGCCACTTTTTCTGAAGAATTCTGAAGACGATGATGAAAAAGAGATGAAAAAGAGATGAAAAAGAGATGAAAACAGACGGTGAAGGGAGAAAGATGGCGAAAAAAGATTGAAAACAGACGATGAATGGAGAAAATTTGCGAAAAACGATACAAAAATAGCTCAAAAAGATAGAAAAGAAAGAAAATTGCTATCATTTTGAGAAAAATTTCAAGAAAAAGCTTGCAGTTTAATTTTTATTTTGTACCTTTGCACCGTCTTTAAGAAAACAAGTCTCGGAAACGTGACGATAAACTTTAAAAAGACAAGTCTCGGAAACGGGACGGTATAAAACAGTAAAACGAAAACAATAAAAGAATACTAAAAATGAGTAAACTGATAAAACCCGAAGGTTACAAGGCGCTGCTGGATATGCGCCAGACCGAAATGGGTATCAAGATGATAAAGGAGTTCTTCCAGCAGAACCTTGCCACAGAGTTGCGCCTGCGCCGTGTAACAGCCCCTCTTTTCGTGATGAAGGGCTTGGGAATCAATGACGACCTGAATGGTGTGGAGCGCCCTGTAACTTTTCCTATCAAGGATCTGGGTGATGCCAAGGCCGAGGTGGTTCACTCCCTCGCCAAGTGGAAGCGACTCACCCTCGCCGAGTACGAGGTGGAGCCTGGATATGGCGTATATACCGATATGAACGCCATCCGTGCCGACGAGGAGCTGGATAACCTGCACTCGCTCTATGTAGACCAGTGGGACTGGGAGGCTGTGATTACCAAGGAAGACCGTACCATCGCATTCCTCGAGGACATCGTTCGCCGCATCTATGCCGCCATCCTCCGCACCGAGTTCCTCACTTGCGAGCACTATCCTCAGCTCAAGCCATTCCTGCCTAAGGAGATTCATTTCATCCATGCGCAGGATTTGCTCGATATGTATCCTGACAAGACTCCGAAAGAGCGCGAGGATGCCATCTGCGAGAAATATGGTGCCGTATTCGTTGAGGGCATCGGCGGAAAGCTGAGCGACGGAAAGAAGCATGACGGCCGTGCCCCTGACTATGACGACTGGAGCACCGTGGCAGAGAACGGCAAGGTGGGTTTGAATGGTGATATTCTTATCTGGTATCCAGTGTTGGGCAGAAGCTTCGAGCTGAGTTCCATGGGTATCCGTGTGGATAAGGAGAGCCTGTTGCGCCAGCTGAAGCTGGAGGGTAAGGGAGATAGAGAGAAGCTCTATTTCCACCAGCAGCTCCTGAATGATAAATTGCCATTGAGCATTGGCGGCGGTATCGGTCAGAGCCGCTTGTGCATGGTGATGCTCCACAAGGCACACATCGGCGAGATTCAGGCTAGTATCTGGCCAGAGGAGATGCGCCAGGAGTGCGAAGAGGCAGGAATGCCTTTAATTTAATTTGAGTCATATCAGCATAATGAGGTTGTATCAGTATAACAGCTTCAATTTATATTGAAGAATCCCGGTTCTCCTAGCAATAGGAAAACCGGGATTATTGTTTTGTTTAGAAATAATTTGTTTAGAAATAATATGTGCCCCCAAGCATGGCAGCTCTGTTGCCGAAATGCTGCCCTGCTATATCATGATATCTGGCCTCCAGCGTCCAGTGCCTGTTAATCGTCTTGTATATTCCCATCTCAGCATATAGGTTGGCAGGAGTATAGTTTGGCGTGATGGTATGCCTGCGGGTACACCATATCATGTTCGATGCAAGGCGCCAGCCCGAAGGCAGCGAAAGCTGGGGAGCCAGCTTGAAAACCGCAAAGTGGCTGTATTCCTGAGTCTTTCCCTGCGGCTTGATATCCGTTTCAAACACCTCAGCCTTTTCCCAGAAATAGTTGAAGCCAGCTGTCAGTCGCAGAATACCCTTGTGCCAGAAGGCAGTGGTACCAATGCCCAGCGTGTTGTCCCTATCCACGCCCGGCAAATCCTGATGGATGTTCTTCACCGAGGTGCTCACCACCAGATTCGGCTTGCTGTAGGTATATTTCAGCTCCGCCACATAAGCCAGGCGCTCGCTGATATCCGCCGTATATGCAGGCTTCCACGCCCCCTCCATGTCGCCCGCCGTAATGAAATCGCCGAAGTCGGGGTTGAAGATGCGGCGGCAGAAGGTGCCCTGCAGCGTGTTGCCAGGGGTAAACTGGTGGTAGATGCTCAGCGTGTAGCTGTGGTTGTGCGTGGTGTTCTTCCACTTCTCTTCCGTCTTTAGCTGCTTAGGATGGAAGTGGATGGTGCGATAGCGGTCGCCCACCATGAATCCCCATTTGCCGATATTGTAGTCTATCTGAGCGTAGAGATCCTGATAGTTGGAATGGTTGGTATAACCCTTCACGCAATTCTTCTCTATGGAAAGCCCGCCCTCGAAACCGGCTGTAATCCAGAGATTCTGCGAGAATACAGGCGTGGCATATTCCACCACCATGAAGGGATAGGTGGAATGATTGCGGTAGGGAGATGCACTGCCTCCCCCTTGGTCGCTGATATTCTCGGCACCCAGAGTAAAGAGGATGCTCGACCCGTTTTCGCCCAGGGTTCGGGTGTAATCCGCCTGGAGATGGTAGGCACGCACGAAATCGGCTGCATCGCCCGAGAAATGATTGCGGGTATAGGTCTGCATCGCATCCACCTCCAGCACATCCTTCTCCGTAGGAGTCCAGAGGATATTCAGCTTGGCACCCTCGTGCGAATAATGGTTGATGGAAGTGCTGCCGTTGTCGCCCGCATAAGCCCCCTGGGGATGAAAAGAAGACCGCTGCATGCTGCCCTCCACGTGGCTCAGGATGCGCAGCTTCTGCTGCTGGCTCAGCACGCTCACGATGCCCTTGCCTCCGCCGTAGGTATCGCCGAAGACTCCCACTCTTCCGCTCACGCCATTCTCGCTCTTTCTCAGCGTGATGTCAATCACCTTTTTCAGACTGCTGCAGCCCTTCATCACTTCAGCGTTCTGGCAAACCTTGATGGTTTCTATTTCTCTCGCCTTGAAATGATGGAGCAGGGTAGCGTAATCCAGTCCGTATTCCTGGTTGTCGATACGGATTACGAATTTTCCATATAGATTGGCAAAGGGGTCACCGCCGATGATATTATTGCCATCCAGGGTCATCACCTCGGGACACATCATCAGCACGTCGAGCAGCGATTCCTCGCCCGTGAGTTCCAGTTCCGGAACATGAATCATGTATCGGTCGCCGATATGTTCTATCGGAGCTGCCGCCAGTTGCTGGTTGGCACCTCCGAGTGCCAAGGCTAGAAGTAACAGGCGGCTGGTTTTCATTATGTTTTTTCTCTTCATTCTATTCTTTTCTTTATATTGATTGTTTATTCCTATCTTCCTTTCCTAGCTGAAAAGCTGCGTTATCAGGGGGATGGTGATGATGCTTCCCAGGGTAGTGATAAAAGTCATTTCCGTAATTAGCGACGGGTTTCTGCCGTATTTCAGGCAGAACATCGTGCCAAAGCTTGCCACAGGCATCGCTATCACCACCGTGTTGATATTATTCACCACGTCGCTCACGCCGCACACCTTGAAGAAGAAGTAAAGGCTCAGCGGAACCACCACGAGGCGGAGCACAGAAGCCACGTAAACCTTCGGGCTTCCGATAATCTCCCTCACGGGCAGCTTCGCCATACTGCTTCCGATAATCATCAGCGCAGCAGGCACCGTCACGTTGCCCACCATCGTAATAGGACGAGCGATGACATCGGGCGTATGAACCCCCAGAGCCACCAGCAGAGCCGCCACGGCTGCCGCTATCAGCGCCGGACTCAGCAACACCTTGGGGTTAAACTGCTTCACGCTGTACTCGCCCTTGATGAGCATCACGCCAGCCGTGAAGATGAAAAACGTGTTAGGCATGTTGAGCAGGGCAGCATAGAATATCGCCTTCGGACCGAAGATGCTCGAAACTATCGGGTATCCGATGAACCCCACGTTGGCAAACATCAGGGCGAAACCTATCATTCCCTGGTCATCATGGTTCTTGCTGATGAGGCGGGGCACCCCGAAACCGAACACCAGCAGCAGGATATAGGTTAGAAAACCTATGCCCAGAAGCGGGAGGATGAGCGTGCGGTCGGGCAGTTCTTCTCCCATCACCGACGAGAGCACCAGCAGGGGGCAGGTGATATCTACCACGATGCTGGAAAGCTTCTTGTCAAACTTGTCGCCCATATAGCCCAGCTTGCAGGCGACGTAACCCAAAATCACGATGATGAATAACACCACCATCACCTCTAAATTTTCCATCTATCCTGAAATCCTTACAATCTCCATCTATCTTAATCAATGAATCTCCTGGTGATATCGCCGTAGTTTTCGATGCGGCGGTCGCGCAGGAACGGCCACCAGCGGCGCACATCCTCGCTGTGTTTCAGGTCGATATCCACCACCAGGCTCTCTTCCTCCTTGTCGCTCGCACGATAGTGGAGCTCGCCCTGAGGACCTGCCACGAAACTGCTGCCCCAGAACTGGATACCCTCGGTCTGACCGCTAGGATCCGGCTCGAAACCAACCCTGTTCACCGCCACCACAGGCAAACCGTTGGCCACGGCATGACCTCTCATCACTGTGGTCCACGCCTCACGCTGGCGCTGCTGCTCCTCCTCGGTGTCGTAGGTGGCATAGCCGATGGCAGTAGGGTAGATGAGGATATCCGCACCCTGCAATGCCATCAGGCGGGCAGCCTCGGGATACCACTGGTCCCAGCAAACCAGCACGCCCAGCTTGCCCACCGAAGTCTGGATAGGGTTGAAGCCCAGGTCGCCAGGGGTGAAGTAGAATTTTTCGTAGTAGGCAGGATCATCCGGAATATGCATCTTGCGGTATTTTCCGGCGATGGTTCCATCCTTCTCTATCACCACCGCCGTGTTGTGATAGAGGCCCGGCGCACGGCGCTCGAAGAGCGATGTAACGATTACCACGCCCAGATCCTTCGCCAGTTTGCCGTAGAATTCGGTAGATGGTCCCGGGATGGGTTCGGCAAGGTTGAAGTTCTCCACATCCTCTACCTGGCAGAAGTAGAGCGAGTTGTGGAGTTCCTGCAAAACGATGAGTTCAGCGCCACGCTTAGCCAGGTCGATGATGCCCTGGGCGAGGCGCGTCTTGTTATCGGCGATGTCCGCCGTGATGTGTAGTTGTAATAATCCTAATTTCATGAAATTTTGTTTTTTAAATCTTATCTGATAGCCCCCCGCAGATTTTACTTGATAGCCCCTGCAGGCAGCTGCATGGTGAGACAGTGGATGCTGCCGTGCTGGCGGATGATGGTGAGCGAATCCACGCCTATCACCTCTCTGTCCGGGAAGGCAAGCTGAATCTGGCGCTTCGCCTCCTCGTCCTTCTCCGGCTGGTTATAAGTAGGGTAAATCACCGCACCGTTCAGAATCAGGAAGTTGGCGTAGGTGGCAGGCAGCCGGTCGCCCTTGCTGCCCTTCTCCGTAGTCAGCCGGTCGCCCTCGTCGTAGATGGCATCCGGCATCGGAAGCTTCAGCAGGCGGTAAGGATATCCCTCGTAGTTGAACAGCTTCTGCAGCTGCTTCTCCAGCGCCTGGAAATCCTCATACTGCTCATCCTCAGGGTCGTCGCAGCCCACATATAATAAGGTGTCGTGCGGAGCCACCCTCACGATGGTGTCGATATGCCCGTCGGTATCATCGCCCACCAGGTTGCCATGGTCCAGCCATACCACCTGCTTGGCGAAGAAGAAAGTCTTGAGCAGACTGTCGATGTTCGCCCTGGTAAACGGCTGGTTTCTGTGGGGTGCCAGCAGGCATTGCGAGGTGGTGAAGATGGTACCCTTTCCGTCGCTCTCGATGCTTCCGCCCTCGAGTACGAATCCCTGGTGGTTCTCCATCGCCGCATCAAAGGCACCCTGGTAGTAGAGCTGCAGGTTGATGGCGTTGTCCTTCTGCCAGGCGAATTTCTCGCCCCATCCGTTAAACTTGAAGTCGAGCAGATGGATAGGGATGATATGCGAGTTTCGCCTGCCTCTCGATACCATGCTGATAGGTCCGTGGTCGCGCGCCCATGTATCATTGGTGTCCATCTCGTAGAGGTGTACGCGGTTCATCTGACCCTCCGAGAGCCGTTCGGCGAGCATTCTGCGTGTACTCTCCACGATGGGTGTAACCACAAGCAGCTGCTCGTAGCGGGTGATGATGTCGGCAAGTTCCAGATAAGTGTTGGTTATCTGCCTGAGATAGGGTTTCCAGTCTGTACCACCATGTGGCCAGGTCAGCATAATGGCGCTCTGAGGCTCCCATTCTGCCGGAAGTGCGAAATCGCAAGGTAATTCTGAATGATACATAAGCTTTCAATTTTTATTATTTATTATATAGCCAGCCCTTGTGTGGGTTGCATAGTTTAGTCCGTTCTTTCTCCCTTCTGGAAGAAGAGTTAGCGAATTATAGGTGCAAAAATAATAAAAAAAACGGCAACTTCCATAATTTTTTGAAATTTTTTAGTGAAACTCTTGCTAATTTCATGAGAAATGCTTAACTTTGCAGCCTAAATTTAAGAATAAGACATATTAGGAGCGTGAAAATAAAACAAGTAGTTGATGCCCTTGAACATTACGCGCCTCTGCCCTTGCAGGAAGGATATGATAATGCCGGCCTGCAAGTTGGATTGACAGAGGCGGTAGAAATGTCAGGGGCATTGTTGTGTCTTGACGTCACCGAGGCGGTGGTGGATGAGGCCCTCCGGAAGGGCTGCAATCTCATCGTGAGCCACCATCCGCTGATATTCCGCAAGCTGCAGAGAATCTCGGATGAGAACTACGTGCAGCGCACGGTGGTGAAGGCCATCAAGAATGATATAACGATAGTTTCCATGCACACCAACATGGATGCTGCCCAGGGCGGCGTGAACTTCAAGATAGCCGAGAAGCTGGGACTGCAGAACCTCCAGTTCTTCGGCGGCGAGAAGGAAGTGGATGGTGTGAAGGGTGGAAACGGTGTGATGGGAGAAATCTCAGACCAGGATATCCTGGAGGCTGCCCGGGCAGGCAGGCTTTCGGAAGAGGTGAAGAATCATTTTGCCGAGGGCATTGCTGCCGACGACCTGGTGCTGCTCTTGCGCCAGCGTTTCGGCGTGGAGTGCGTGCAGTGCAACCAGCTCTTGCGCCGTCCTATCCGCAAGGTGGCGCTCTGTGGCGGTTCGGGTTCGTTCCTGTTGGGCGATGCGATAGCAGCCGGGGCGGATGCCTTCATCACGGGCGAGATGAGCTATCATGAGTATTTCGGGCACGATCAGGAGATTCAGATCTGCGTCATCGGCCACTATCAGAGTGAGCAGTTTACCAGCGAAATCTTCCGCAGCATCATCCTCGAGAATTTCCCCGATGCCAAATGCTGCATCTCGGAAATCAACACCAATCCTATCATTTATTTATAGGATGGGATGTTAGTCTATTTATAGTCTGGGATGTTAGTCTATTTATAGTCTGGATTTGGCTGTCCCTATTTAGGCTAGATTTGTCTGCCCCAGCACGCCCTGAAAGGGCAGAAGCTCCTAGCCCAGGGCATCGCCCTGGGTGTAAACGCAATCAGCAATACGCCCTGTAAGGGCAAAAGCTTTCAAAGCATTAAAGAAGAATAAATAAAGGTTTAAAGATAAAATCAAGAAATTATGGCAAAGAAAGATCCTACAGATTTGACGGTAGAAGAGAAGTTGAAGACTCTCTACCAGCTTCAGGTAACCTTGTCAGGCATTGACGAGAATCGTGAGTTGAGAGGTGAGCTTCCTCTCGAGGTTCAGGACCTGGAAGACGACATTGCAGGTCTCACCACCCGCATTGAGAACATCCAGCGCGAGATTGAGCAGTTCGACCACGCAGTGGCTCAGAAGCAGGCAGAGATTGCTGATGCCCAGGCTAGCCTGGAGCGCTATCACAGCCAGCTGGAGACCGTGAGCAACAACCGTGAGTACGACACTCTGAGCAAGGAGATCGAGTTCCAGGAGCTGGAAATCGAGCTTTGCAACAAGAAGATTCGCGAGGGCTTGGCAAAGATGCGTGAGCGTGAGTACGACCTTCACAAGGCTGAGGAGCAGAAGGCCGACCGTGAGCACGGATTGGTTGAGAAGCGTTCTGAGCTTGAGGACATCATGGCTGAGACCCGCGAAGAGGAGGAGCGCCTTACAGAGAAGGCTCTTGAGCTTGAGAAGAAGATTGAGCCACGTCTGCTCGCCAGCTTCAAGCGCATCCGCAAGGGTGCCCGCAACGGACTGGGCATCGTATACGTGCAGCGTGATGCCTGTGGTGGTTGCTTCAACAAGATTCCACCTCAGCGCCAGTTGGATATCAAGATGCACAAGAAGATTATCCCTTGTGAGTATTGCGGCCGTATCCTCATCGACCCAGAGTTGGCGGGTGTAAAGATTGAGACTCCAGCCGCAGAGGAGAAGCCAAAGCGCAAGCGCATCTCTCGCCGCAAGAAGGCAGAGGATGGAGAATAATATTCTGGATAAGAAGATAAATATATAAAAAAAGAGGGTGAGTCATAAGTTCATGACACACCCTCTTTTTTTCGTTTTTCTACAACTTTTTTAACTCATGCAGCTCGTGACTCCGAGCGAAGTGGCTACGGCAGTCAGAATAGAGATTAAAATCTGAATAACAGTCTTCCATGTTTCCTTCTTCATAGGCAGTTTTTTTTAGTGATTAGTGATTAGTGATTAGTGATGAATGATTAGTGGTAAATGATTATTTTTAGCGATGTGATAGGATAGAAGAGTAGCCCCCGAAGGGGCTAACTCTACAGAGTGATGTGCTCGTTATCGCCATTGCTTCCGGTTCCGTCACCGGTTCCGCCGCCCTGACTGGTGTTGTCACCAGAGCCTTCACTGCCCGTTCCGCCTGAGGTACCGCCGCCTTCCTGGGTGTTGCCGCTTCCGCCTCCGTTGGTTCCGCCTCCGTTGGTTCCGCCTCCGTCGGTTCCGCCGCCAGGAGTATTCTCGGCCCTGCCGTCCTCTTCGCCGCCACGGGCGTCGTAGGCAGTAATCTTGCAGAGCTTCTTCAATTCCGAATTACTCCAGTTCTTGGTATTTTTCACCAGAAGATGGATATCCTGCACACTTGCCGAAGTAACCTTGTCTCTGCTCACCTCACCACGCGAACTCATGCCGATGGAGAAGAGGCCCAGGTCGCCCAGACGCACGCTCTTGCCGTCGAGGATAAGTTCCTTCAGACAGTCGAGCATATCCATCATCACGCCGTGCACGGTGCCGCGGCTGTAAGGCGAGTTGTGGGATGAAATGTGATCCACGAACTCCTCGAAGTTCATCTCTCTGTCGGTAACCACAGTGGCATACCAGAGCTCTTTACCTGCGTTCTCACCCGTCTGAGGGGTACGCTTTACTTTACGATACTTAATGTTTCCTTGTCCCATAAGCTTTTTAGTGATTAATGATTAGTGATTAATGTTCTCTTTGTCATCAGCAGCCTTTCTTCTGAATGACGGTGCAAAGAAAGTGCAAACGAGTGCAGAGCCAAGCTTGCTTGAGCTATGCCGAGTGCAGCCTTTCTTATTACGCAGTGCAAAGATACGGCTTTTTTCTGATACCACCAAATTTCGGGTGGCGATAAGACCCGATTTTCAGCAACCTTTGATTCGGAATTTGGTTAATAAAGCTAACTCATATTTTAGCGGCGGGAGAACCATAGTTTTTTTTTGACGCAAAATATAGTTTGTCCTAGAAGAAGATATCTCTCTCATACTATTTCCCCCGATTCCTGTAACCCCCGCAATTTCTTTCGAAATCTTACGGTTCTTACAGTTCTTACAGTTCTGACAGTTCAAAACGGACCCCCTATGAAAAGTGCAGTTGAAAACTAATATATATATATAATTATATATATATTAAAATATATTAATTACTATTTCCTTTCTTCCCGTTATCCATATACCCCCTAGTTTTGAACTGTCAGAACTGTCAGAACTGTCAGAACCGTCAGAACCGTCAGGATCGTAAGGGATATGGTTTTTCTGCAAAAACATGGGCAACATCCATCTTTACACATAAAGAAGCATTTGATATTTCTTTACAAAAACAAAGACTTCCATAGGGTGCAGAGTAGTTACCATCAATTCTTAAAAGTTTAATTTAATTAAAAAAATCCCAAATGTTTGCAGGGGTCATCTGAAATGTGTACCTTTGTATTTAGTATTAGGTAGAGAGAACTTGCCGAAACTTTTCCCCGTTTTTCTTGCTTGTTTCAGATAAAAGTAGTATATTTGCAGTAGAAATGCAAAAAGTAGAGAATATGGTGGAAGAAATGGACGATAGAAGATTGCCGGTAGGCATCCAGTCTTTCCTTGAAATTAGGAAAGAAGGATATTTGTACGTTGACAAGACAGGTATCATCTGGAATCTTGTCAATAGAGGGAAGAAGTATAATTACCTAAGCCGTCCTCGTCGCTTTGGCAAGTCTGTGCTCGTGGATACCCTCCAAGCTTATTTCGAAGGCAAGAAGGAACTCTTTGAAGGCTTGAAAATCATGGATATGGAGAAGAACTGGACCGCTCGTCCTGTTATTCGCCTTGATATGAGCCGAGGTGGTGCTACCGGTGTTGAACTTCGTGCCTATCTAAACCGCATCTTTGCCAAATATGAGAAAGAGTATGGCATCCAAACCATTGAGGGCGACTCGTTAGGTAATCGTTTTGATGCCATCATTACGACCGCTTACGAACAGACCGGTCAGCAGGTTGCCATCCTCATTGATGAATATGACGCTCCACTTCAGCATTCTTGGAAGACACCAGAGCATGAAGGTTGTACAGAAGTCTATCGCAGTGTCTTTGCCATCTTGAAGGCGGATGATGAGTATGAGAAGTTTGTCTTTATCACTGGCATCACCAAGTTTACACAGATTTCTCTCTTCTCAGTGCTCAATAATCTCAGCAACATCAGTTTTGATGCTCCGTATGCAGCCATTTGCGGTATTACGAAGCAGGAAATCACCGACAATTTTATGCCAGAAATAGAGGCGATGGGAGTGAATAATGGATGGACAGTAGAAGAAGCCGTTGCGCAACTGCAAGCCAATTATGATGGCTATCATTTCAGCCGTAACAACATGGTGGATGTTTTCAATCCTTTTAGTCTCATCAATGCGTTGGCTGATAGGGAGATAAAAAACTATTGGGCAGCATCGGGTGCCACCTCCTTATTGCCAAAGTTTGTGGATGATTTTGAGATTCATTTGCAAGACTTCGATCATTGCGCCTTGCTGGGCAGGGTGGCAGAAACATCTGATGTAACTGGTGGTGGAGCCGAGTTGTTTCTTTACCAGTCGGGCTATCTCACGATTAAGAGCTATGCGAATGGCGTCTATTTCCTAGGGTTTCCGAACCATGAGGTAAGACAGGCTCTCAATGAGATGGTCTTACCTGCTCTATCCTTGCGTAGAGTAAGCAATCTGCAATCCACGCAAGCTTTCCTTAGAGCCTATTTAAGCACAGGCAATCTGCCTGAAGCGATGAAATGCCTTAAAGCTCTAATTGCTGATGTGCCATATAGCAACAAGAAACTAGCCTCGATGGATATGGAAGAACGCTATCGTCTTATAATAAGTACGATATTCAATGCCATAGGATGTCGTGTAGAGGTGGAACACATGCTTTCTTCTGGTAGAATCGATATGGTAGTGGAAGTCTATAGTTATATCTATGTGTTAGAGTTGAAACTCTCCCAGAATGGCGGTCTTGCTGCTGCCGAGAAGCAAATCCAGTCAAATCAATATGTCGAGCCATTCAAGGCGGATAAGCGGAATGTAGTGGTCCTTGCTGTGGAACTGGATGATATGGGCAAGGGATTGATAGATTGGAAGGAAGTGAAAGGTTGATATTTTAAGCGCTCTTATGCAGATGCCCTTTTTTACCTTGAAAACCACTTGTTTGGTTGGTAAAGTGTGATTTTAAGGTCTGATTTAATATTTTAAACAGGCCTTACTTTTTAAAGTGGGCTCAATTATATAATTAAAAAATATTAGCTTATGAAAAATTTTACATTTTAAGATGTACAGGTTGGCAAAGGTCTATCTGCTTACAGCTCTTTTAAGAGTTTTGTGGTTATGGTAGTTATGTTGATCATGACTGCAAGTAGTGCCATGGCACAAGAAGCCAAATTTGAAGTGATTGATGGTCTTCGTTATAATTTAGATTCTGATACGAAGACAGCCACTCTCTTGTCTAAAACGAATGATACATATTCTGGTGATATTGTTGTTCCAGAAAAGATTAAGAGTAGCGATGGAGCGGAGTATAGTGTTACTTCATTGGGTGCTTATTGCTTCGAAGGTTGCAGTGGTCTTGAAACCTTTTATTTTAAAGGTAAAGTGCCAAAGTCTGCCTCTGGAGCATTTATACCGACTACATGTGTTTATCAAAGTCCCAACAGAATATCTCCAGGATTATAAAGATGCTTTAGGACCAGATTATAAATATATCTATGCCTGGAATCCTGATGAATCAGGCGATGATAAGCCAGTTACTCCTTGCGCCACTCCTTCCATTTCTTACGAATCAGGAGAGTTGAAGTTCGCTAGTGAAACAGCTGGAGCTGAGTATCATTATACCATAACTGATGCTGATATGGTTTCTGATGCTTATAGCAAGGAAGGCAAAGTATCTCTTTCTGCTGCTTATAACATATCTGTATATGCTACTGCTGATGGCTATGCTGCTTCCGAAAAGACGGAGGCTACTCTTTATTGGATTAACGCCAATCTGGAAACTGCCAATATCAACCTGGCTAAAACACGTGGCATCGTGGCTTCTGCACATGATGGCATCGTCAGCATTTCTGGCCTTGATAATGGCGAGGTGGTGAAGTTCTATGCAGCTGATGGCAAACTCTTGGGTTCAACTTCTGCCGTTGGCGGCGTTGCTTCATGCGCCGTATCAGCAAAGATGGTTATCGCTAAAATCGGCATGGATACCATCAAAGTATTGATGAAGTAATGTATAGAATGACCAAAAACTGATGAAGACAGAAAACTCTGTTTTTTAAATTTCAACATAAAATACTAACAGAACACAAGCCCCGCTTAGCAGAGTAAACGCTCTCGCTAAACGATGTCCCCAAGATGTCACCCAAGATGTCACCCTGAAACTCTTGACAAGAAGCGATTTCTATTGTTTTTATCTACCTACAAAGGTACAAAAAATAATTGAGATACACAAATAAAAAACTGATTATCAATTAGTTATAAGTGTTAAAAATCTATCAACCACTTATGATTTCAAATCCAGCGGGGCGCCTAGCGGGATTGCGTTCTTGAGAATAAAATGAGGGTGCATCAGAAAGCCATCACGGCTTTTGATACACCCTCTCGGTTTATATGAAACAAAAATCTAAATCGGACTGGAATCAGAGCTTATTTCTCCAGAAGCTTCTGGCTCATGTTGAGTGCAGCCTTCCGGCCATCTCCCATGGCGAGAATCACGGTGGCACCACCTCTCACGATGTCGCCTCCGGCATAAATCTGCCCGATGGAACTCTGCATCTCTTCGTTCACGGCGATGGTGTTCTTTCTGCCAAGTTCCAGGCCCTCGATGCTCTGAGGAACTAGTGGGTTAGGGCTTACACCCACGGCTACAATCACCTGATCGCATTCCAGAGTGATGGTCTTGCCCGTAGTCTCTGGGCGACGACGACCGCTGGCATCTGGCTCGCCAAGCTGCATCACATCCAGGACCACAGCCTTTACGGCACCCTTCTCGTCGGCCTCATACTCCTTAGGATTATGCAGGGTAAAGAAGTTGATGCCTTCTTCCTTGGCATGCTTCACCTCTTCGAGACGGGCTGGCATCTCTGCCTCCGAACGGCGATATACCAGGGTTACCTCGGCTCCCAGACGCTTGGCGGTGCGGCAGCTGTCCATCGCAGTGTTTCCGCCGCCTACTACCACCACCTTCTTGCCCAGGTTGATAGGGGTATCGGTATGTGGATTGGCAGCATCCATCAGGTTGACACGGGTAAGATACTCGTTGGATGACATGATGTTCAAGGCATTCTCGCCAGGGATGTTCATGAAGTTAGGGAGTCCGGCTCCCGAACCTACGAAGATGCCCTTGAAGCCCTGCTGCTCCAAATCCTTTACGGAGATGGTCTTGCCCACGATGCAGTCGGTGATGAACTTCACGCCCATCTTCTGGAGATTCTCTATCTCCACATCCACGATGGCATTTGGTAGTCGGAACTCCGGGATGCCATATTTCAACACGCCGCCTATCTCGTGCAGAGCCTCGAACACGGTGACGTCGAATCCCTTCTTCGCCATATCGCCTGCAAAGCTCAGACCGGCAGGACCCGAACCTACTACGGCTATCTTGATGCCGTTTGCCGGGTCGCATTCCGGTACGGAGATGTTGCCGCTCTGACGCTCGTAGTCGGCTGCAAAACGCTCCAGGTAGCCGATGGCTACGGCTGGCTCGTTCATCTTGAGGTGTACGCACTTGCTTTCGCACTGCTTCTCCTGCGGACAAACTCTACCGCAAACGGCTGGCAGGGCTGAGGTGTTCTTCAGAACCTTGGCGGCGGCAAGGAACTGGCCACGCTCAATGTTCTTGATGAAGGATGGGATGTTGATGCTCACAGGGCAACCCTCCATGCAGGTAGGCTTAGGACAGTCGAGGCAGCGCTTTGCCTCGGTGAGTGCCATCTCCTTGGTCAGGCCGATGTTTACTTCCTCGGTGCGGGTGGTAGCACGATATGCTGGGTCTAGCTCTGGCATCTTCACACGCTCGATAGCGGTGCGCTCCTTGGCTTTCATCGAAGAGCGCAGTTCCTTGCGCCACTCGGCATTACGGTCGGTAAGTTCTTCTATGGATGCATCGGTAGGTTCCACATCCATCGTCACGTCTGTGGTTTCCTTCTTCTTCTTGGCATCCACTGTAGCCAGATGTTCCTCGAAGTGCTCCATCTCCTCGCGCTCCACATCCTTGAAAGTGCCCATGCGCTTGAACATCTCGTCCCAATCTACCTGGGCACCATCAAACTCAGGACCATCGATGCAGACAAACTTGGTCTTGCCACCGATGGTAAGACGGCAGGCACCGCACATACCGGTACCATCCACCATGATGGTATTGAGCGATACATCGGTAGAGAGATTGTATTTCTGGGTGAGGAGGCAGCAGAACTTCATCATGATAGGAGGACCGATGGCGAACACCTTGTCGATGTGCTCCTGGTTGATGAGCTTCTCGATGCCCACGGTTACCACGCCTTTCTCGCCGTAGCTTCCGTCGTCGGTCATGATGATGAGTTCATCGCTGGATGCACGCACCTCATCTTCCATGATGACGAGGTCTTTGCTTCTACCTGCAATCACGGATAATACTCGGTTGCCTGCGGCCTTCAGCGCCTTGATGATAGGGAGCATAGGAGCCACGCCCACGCCGCCACCGGCGCAGATTACGGTGCCGAAGTTCTCGATGTGGGTAGGGTTGCCGAGTGGTCCCACCACGTCGTGAATCTCATCGCCCTCGTTCAGGGCGCAGAGTTTGGTAGAGGAGAGGCCTACCTTCTGTACCACCAGCGTGATGGTGCCTTTCTCGATGTCGGCATCGGCGATGGTAAGCGGCATGCGCTCGCTGTTGTTATCTACACGGATAATCACAAAGTTGCCGGCCTTGCGGCTCTTGGCGATGAGTGGAGCTTCCACATCGAAACGGAATACCTTTTCTGAGTATTGTATTTTCTTGATAATCTTGTTCATTGGCTACTAACTTTTTATGTTGAATATTATCTGTTCTTTCTCTTTCTTATTATTAGTTGTTATAAGTTTGCTCATGGTATAGAAAACGCAAAAGGATAACTGCGGCCGCCTTGATGGGTAGCCGAAGTTATCCTCGTACAATATGTTTTATTTAAATTTTTTCGAATGAATCGAATGAATCGATGTTTTTCGAATGAATCGAATTAATCGAAATTCTTGTCATCGAGCATTTCGAATCCGCAGTAAGGGACCAATACCTTAGGTACGCGGATACCCTCTGGAGTCTGGTTGTTCTCCAGGATGGTTGCTACGATGCGTGGCAAGGCGAGAGCAGAACCGTTAAGGGTGTGGCAAAGCTCAATCTTCTTGTCCTCTGCATGGCGGTAGCGGCAGTGGAGACGGTTGGCCTGGTAGCTCTCGAAGTTAGATACTGATGAAACCTCCAGCCAGCGGCCCTGTGCTGCACTCCATGTCTCGAAGTCGTAGCAGATAGAAGAGGTGAAGCTCATATCACCACCGCAGAGACGGAGGATGTGGTATGGCAACTCCAGCTTCTTCA
>OGEE01000925.1_pt1 | contig 17522 bp, 12 predicted proteins | sample 1570571 | NCBI WGS metagenome assembly OGEE01 (sample SAMEA2582169, study PRJEB24529) | metagenome | biome: Human gut stool | place: China | collected 2011
CCATCGCCCTCTTCTTTGCCACCTTTATCGGCGTGAAGGTGATGAAGATCAATCCCATCCGCATGATACTCTATGCGGCATTTGCGGGATTGGTGCTATTATATTAAAGCTTTTTCATTTTAATCGATGCTATTTATGAGAAAGATATTTATTGCTATTGCCCTTAACTGCTGTTGCCAAGGAATTCTGGCTCAGCAAACCTCCTCCTCCTACCGATGGAAGGTGGAGGCTGAAGCGGGCGTCAGTTGCAGCGTGCTCGATACGGATGTATCGGGTCTGTCCACTACTACCTATAAGGTGAGACCGGGAGTGGCGGCTGGTATCGGGGCGGAATATCTGGCAGTTGACAACCTGGCTGTGGGAACCGGCATCCGATTCGTACAGCGCGACTACCTGTACCAGAATCTGGGCGGTGACTCCTGGAACACCCGATACAACAACAATTTCATCAGCATCCCCCTCAACGTGGGATATTATCTGATTCATAATCCCTACCACGAAAAGGGATTGTGGATCAAGCCACAGGTGGGCGTATATTACGAGTACTTCACCTCCATGCACACCAAGGGCATCTATCCGATGAACATCATGCAAGGATACAAGGGCGACGGAACCTACATCAAGTATAACACCACCTACGATTTCAAGAAGAACGAAAACCATCTGCGCCGCAGCCTCTTTGGAGGTGAAGCCGGTATCAAGGTGGGATATTCCTTCGGAAAGATAGACGGTTCCATCGGGTATAACTTCCAATATGGTTTCTCGCATATCTACGAGGAGAAAGCCCGTACCAGCAAGACTGCCCGCCGCAACTCCAGCGTCATCACCGCTGGCATTGCCTACAAACTATTCTAGCTCCACACGCCCTGAAAGGGCAGAAGCCTTAAAAAATTCATTTAAAAATAACAGCAGATATGAGAAGCCCTATATATAAAATAGGTGGAATGCGATTCTTCCTGGTTTTCCTGTTATCGGCAGCATCCCTTGCGATGTCGCTGACCAGTTGTGTATCGGACAACGATGCCAACTCTAAGTCGATTTCCGATTATACCGATGCCAACGTCCGTTCATACGGCGACTTGTTTGAGATATTCTGGAGGGTGATGAACCAGCGCTATTGCGACCTCAACGAACAGGCGGGGATCTCTTCCCTCTCCTGGGAACAGGTGTACGAAATGTACAAGCCGAAATTTGAAGCTCTGAAAACCTTCAAGCCTTCATCTGAAAATACACAGGCTGAAATCCTGGCAGACAATGCCAAGGCAAAGCAGTATTTCCAGGAAATCATGAATCAGATTATCGACCAGCATTTCTTCGTAAAAATCACCCTTCCGGTTTCCCATTCATCCACAGAAGCGGTTCGGTTTGAAAGCAAACTCTACGAAAGAGAACCCATCTTCCCGATGGCTTACCACTGGGATTACACCCGCAGCCAATTAAAGGATGACGGCACATCCTTCGGAAGTCTGACCGACAACTTCAGCATGATGGGCGGTTTCGTGAAAGATGCCCCAGGTGTCTTCTATCTGGGATTCAGCAATTTCTATATCTCGGAAAACTGTGTCTATACCTATCATTCTGATTATCTGCCTACGAATGCTGAAAACAAGTATCATATCGACGAACAGATGATTGCCACGAAAGCCAGCGAACTGGTAACTGACCCTAATCAGATAGACCAGGCAAAGGAAGAGGCCGACCAGCTCCTGGCACAAGCCAACCAGTATCTGACTTCAGACCAGGTGAAGGCAGCCATCGCCAAGATGGAGGCTTACAATACGGGCAAGAACTATCAGGGTCTTTACAGTCTCTCGTGCGCAGCCTACCAGATTGCTCCATCTTTCATCCAGTCACTTCCAGCCTCAGCAGATAACACCGAGGCGGTAAGCATTCTGAAAGACCATCTTACCCAGAATTCGAAATATCCGGCTCTGGCTGAGGAAAAAGCCTTCCGCAACTGGATGGCTCAGCAATTGGCAGATTATCTGTGGCACGAAAGGGAATTCACCAATTTCTGGGAAGACCTGAAATTTACCACAGGCCATGAACTGGTAGAGACCTACCGCAGCAAATTCCTGGAGCCACTGGCTAAGGGCGATATCAAGAAGCTTATCCTGGATGTGAGAAGCAATGGCGGTGGTGCCGTGGCTGATACCCGACTGCTGACCGATTTCCTGGTAACCCAGCCAGCCGTCTATGCCTACGTTCGCAAGAAGGAAGATAACAACCCATATAGCTACACCCCATGGATTCCGCAGCGAATCGCCGTCACCGGAAGCAGTCTGAAGCGGGAATTTCCCACCGCCATCCTGCTGGATAACCACAGTGCCAGCATGTCGGAGATTACCTCGCTTATCCTGAAGAGCCAGGGCAACCACGTGAAACTCATCGGCAGAAACAGTTGCGGAGCCCAATCCATGCTGATGGATAACTCGGCAAGCAACGGCGGTTGGAAGGGAAACGTAACCAGCTATCTGTATTTCTATATGCCAACCTGCATGACCAAGGATGCACAGGGCAGACTGCTGGAAGGCGTGGGTATCACTCCTGATTATCTCCTCGACCCAATGACGGAAAGTGAAATCAGGGGAATCTATCAGAATGCCGCCGGAGCCACCGACAGGGCTTTCCAGAAAGCACTCGAAATTCTGAAATAAATCAAAACAATATAAAATAAACTATCATGAACAAAACGAAACTGATCTATTGTAGCAGTTGTCTGGCTGCCGCCCTCCCGGGACTGGCTGCCAACGCAGCCTCAGCTACCCCAGAAGCCAACGGAAACAGCAGCCAGAAGGCTACCCCCGACCGCCCCAACATCGTCTTCATCCTAGCCGATGACCTCGGATTGGGCGACCTCTCCTGCTATGGCAGTCAATGTATCAAGACTCCGAACATCGACCATCTAGCCGAAACGGGAACCCGATTCACGCAGAGCTATGCCGGTTCGGGAATCAGTTCGCCTTCCCGCTGCGCCCTAATGACAGGCAAGAACACGGGCAACACAACCATCCGCGACAACACCTGCACAGCCGGCGGACTGACCGGTTACAAGATTAATCCGAATGGCGATACCACCATCGTGCGCAGAGCCAACCTCCTGCCCACCGATACCACCCTCGCCACCGTGCTGAAAGCCGCAGGCTACAAAACCTGTCTGGTCAACAAGTGGCATCTCGACGGATACGACCCGAAGGCATCTCCTATCTACCGTGGCTTCGATGAATTCCACGGCTGGCTCATCAGCACCGTAGAGTCGAACTCACCTTATTATTATCCCTACAACCGCTTCGACAACGACAAGCTCATCCACATCAAGGCAAACGAGCACGACAAGCACGTGAAGCACAACACCGACATCTCTACCGATGATGCCATCAGCTTCATCAAGCGCAACAGGAACCATCCGTTCTTCCTCTATCTAGCTTACGATGCACCCCACGAGCCATACATCATCGACAACACCTCGTGGTATGACGACGAAGCGTGGGATATGAACGACAAACGATATGCCTCGCTCGTTACCCACATGGATGCAGCCATCGGCAGACTGCTGAAGACCCTGGATAAGCTGAAGCTCCGCGACAATACGCTCGTCATCTTCGCTTCGGATAATGGCGCAGCCGTGCAAGCCCCACTGAAACTCTTCAACTGCAACGCCGGTTTCCGTGGCAGAAAGGCACAGCTCTACGAAGGCGGCATCCGCGTGCCGTTCATCGTGAACCAGCCCAACCGCGTACCCGTGCAGACGCTCGACAACATCATCTACTTCCCAGATGTGATGCCTACCTTCGCAGCCCTCGCCGGTTCAGAGCAGGCACTGCCTCAAGGCTACAGCGGCATCAACATCCTGCCCCTCTTCTACGGCAAGCAGACCTATCAGGACGGTAAGCCAATCAACACCGACAACCGACTGCTCTACTGGGAATTTCCAGGCAAGCAGCGTGCGGCAAGAAAGGGCGACTGGAAATGCGTAACCATCAAGAAGAACGCTCCGCTGGAACTCTACAACCTGAAGAACGACCCTACGGAGAGTCACAACCTTGCCAAGGAACTGCCAGAAATGGTAGAGGAATTCGACAAGGAGATGAGAGCTGCCCGCAAGCCATCACCCAACTGGCCTTTGCCAGATGATGGCAAGTAACAATTGTGCATTCGTCCAAAAGACAACGAAATGATATAAAAAAGGTGGATTTCAGCAAGAAATCCACCTTTTTACACTATATAATTCATTTTATCCACCTATCTTTTGTGCTTTTTGTGTACTTTTGCAACTGTGTTTTAATAGCGGCATGGATTCAAGCACTGCTTGCTTTCATGCCATAACATCAAAAAGCAACATCAAAAACAAGCCTAAAGAATAAACAATGAATAAGAAAAGACATTTTTTACTCTCGGCTGTGCTCGCCACAACATTGGCAGCCAATGCCCAGGTAACCATCAACGTAGATGCCTCTAACCCAGGCGTCAAGGTTTCACCTAATTTATATGGTATCTTCTTCGAGGATATCAACCATGCTGCCGATGGCGGTCTCTATGCCGAACTCATCAGCAACCGCTCCTTTGAGGATGACGACAAGAACATCCCTACCTGGAAAACTTCCGCTCAGGAAGGTGCCAAGATTCAGACACAACTCATCAACAAGGGTTTGCTCAACCAGGCACAGGGCAAGGCTCTCCAGCTTACCATTGCGGCAAAGCCTGCTGCCACAGCCTCTCTCATCAACGAAGGTTTCTGGGGCATCAACGCCGTTCAGGGCAGAACCTACAAGCTCTCTTTCTGGGCAAAGGGTAGCTACAAAGGCGGATTGAAGGCACGACTCACCAACGCCAAAGGCGACAAGGTGTATGCAGAAACTGCACTCAATGCCAAAGTTGGCAAGAAGTGGACTAAATATACAGCAGAACTCACAGCCAATGCCAACGATGCAAAGGCACAGTTTGAACTCGTAGCCGACGGCAAGGGTACCATCGTTCTGGATGTGGTAAGCCTCTTCCCTCCTACTTTCAAGAATCGCGAAAACGGCTTGCGCCCTGATTTGGCTCAGCTTCTCTATAACATCCATCCTAAGTTCGTCCGCTTCCCTGGCGGTTGCTACGTAGAGGGACAGGAGTCTCCTGAGAATGCATTCCACTGGGAGAAGACCATCGGTCCTATCGAGGAGCGTCCGGGACATAAGAACGTGAACTGGCGCTATCGCACCAGCGACGGTATGGGATTCGATGAGTATCTGCAGCTTGCCGAGGATTTGAACGCCAAACCGCTCTATGTAGTAAACGTAGGTTTGTGGCACGGCGGCATGACTCCTGTGGATAGCATCCAGCCTTGGATTGACGAGTGCATGAATGCCCTGGAGTATGCCAACGGTCCTGTTACCTCTAAATATGGAGCCCTACGTGCCAAGAATGGTCATCCGGAACCATACAACATCGAGTATCTGGAGATTGGTAATGAGAACAACCAGCCGGATCCTGCGGCTCAGAGCGACCACTACTACGATCGCTTCAAGAAATTCAAGGATGCCGTTCTGGCGAAATATCCTAAGATGCATCTCATCGGCAACGTGGTGGCTTGGGGCGATGACAACCCTAAGTGGGAAAGCAACGAGAGCGTAGAACTGCTCGACGAGCACTACTACAGAAACCCAGCCTGGTTTGCAGAGAACTTCAACAAGTATGACAACTACGACCGCAAGGGCAGCGAGATTTATGTAGGTGAATATGCCGTAACCCAGGGCTTCGGCAATATGGGTTCGCTCGATGCAGCACTCGGTGAGGCTGTCTATATGATGGGCATCGAGAACAATTCTGACATCGTGACCATGGCATCCTACGCTCCTATCTTCGCCAACCTCAACAACCGTATGTGGGCACCGGATATGATTCAGTATACATCAGATAAGGTATTCGGAACTCCATCTTACTACGTTCAGAACGTAATGGCGAACAACATCGGTACCCGTGTACTGAAGGTGAACCAGGAGAATCCATACAAGTATGAGCAGACCCAGGTGAAGCCAGCCATCTGCCGTGTAGGCATGGGAACATGGGGCACCCAGGTTTCTTTCGAGGACAAGGGCTACAGCGATGAAAACGGCAAGGCGCTGCCAATGACACTCCAGGAACTGCCTACCGACATCCATGGACAGTGGAAGACTGAGGGCAGCCTCATCAAGCAGACCAGCAACGAGGAAAGCTGCATCCGTCTGAACCCAGGCGAGATTACCAGCAACGGTTATATATATAAGGTACGCGCGAAGAAGGATGCCGGCAACGAGGGTTTCCTCATCATCTTCAACTACGTGGATAAGAACAACTACTGCTGGTTGAACCTTGGTGGTTGGAACAACACCCAGCATGGAGTGGAGTCGATCGTGAATGGTGCCAAGAGTCAGATTGCTACCTGTCCAGGCAAGATTGAAACCGGCAAGTGGTATGATATCGAGCTGAAGGTGGTAGGCGACAGCATCTATGCCAAGTTGGATGGCAAGGAGGTATTCGCCACCAAGTTGAAGGCGAACACCCTTCCTGGCATCTTCTCTACAGCCACACTCGATGAGAAGACTGGCGAGGTAATCCTGAAGATTGCCAACACCAGCACCGAGCACACCACAGCGAAGATCAATCTTCAGGGCAAGGAGATTAAGGATGGCAAGCTCATTCGCCTTTCTGCCAAGAACGGTCTGGAGGAGAACACCATCGATAATCCGACCAACATCTATCCTGTAGAAAACTACGTAACTACAGAGAAGAATGGTGCTACGGTAGAGATTCCAGCTAGCTCTCTGAACATCATCAGATTGAAGTAAGCAACAAGATTAAAACAACAAACTACATCCAGGGCATCAGCCCTGGATATACTCGATATATATTGATACATTTTTTGAATAGTTGATAGATAGTTAGTTAGAAATGAAGAAGGCGGCAACCTGCGTGATGCAGATTGCCGCCAATTGTTTTTTATGTAAACAATAAAAATACTAACTTGTGTTTCTACATTGCAACTTGATAGATAGATTTGATATACTTATCAATTTCTTCCTTGGATTGCAAAGAGAGGATATGCTTTTTTTGTTCTTCTGAAAACGGATATAATCCGAAATTCTTTACATAGTTTTTGGCATACGAATAATATCCAGTGGCGTATGGCTTACTGGTATTTTTCATATAATAGTCGAAAACACTTGATTCCAATACTTTTTTCAGAAAGAGAAGTTCCAACTCAGAGTCGCTGTATATGGCATATCCACAATATATCATCATATCTTTCTGTGATGTATAAACGAAATGCGGTAAATCGCTCATATATGGGAATAATAGCTTGCGTCCACTGTCAGAAATAGCTTGCGTACGTCCGAATGCATACCATGCACCATAGTCTCCTTCGCCTTTGTCACGGGCATCGAGAGTTTCACGATAGGCAGACAAATATCTGTAGGCACATGGATAATGCTGAATGAAGATATCCTCACTTATCACATTATTATCCGAGTCGTATGGCGAAATTATCTTCTCTTCTTTCTCAGGAATGTCTGCTTCTGATTTTAAGATATTTGGTTTGATGATGTCCCTGCAAATTCCTTTCTCAATAGGATATTCCATATCATCTCTCACCAGATAATGGTATTTTGCATCCGATTTGATTGGTCGGAAAATAAAGACATTATTTGCCAGTGTCGCAATTCCATTTTTTATCACATATTTATCTCCAAGAGCTTCCCCCGCATTCTCTATTAGTCGGATATTTTCCAGCACATCTATCTTGTTGAGATTCCAACCACGATGATTGTCGAGTATGGAATATTTAATCTGACTATAGGCTAAATTCTTCTGTTCTTGAACTTCTGCAATGTCAGCCTTAACATACTTCAGCGAATCGGCACGCTCTGTAGAGAGAAAAGTCAAGCAGGTATAAGCCAATTTCTTTTTGAAAACCAGTTGTTCCCCAAAGTCAACTATATTTAGAGAAAAGTGATTCTCGCTGAAATAATTGCGTAAGGCACGAGCATTGACACTCTTAAAGAATGTATTGACTGTGATATAGCCAAGGAGTCCTTTTGGGTTTAATAGCGACATACCTATCTCGAAGAAAGGTATATACAGATCTGCATTTCCTATCTTAGAGGTACTCCAAAGAGGGAGGCTTTTCTTCGTTTCTGCATCAATGTTCTTTGAGCGTACGTATGGAGGATTGCCTACAATGATATCGAAACCTGAATTTTCTGCTACTTCCGGCATCTGCTTGAAGTCATAAGTCAAACTGTTGCCACAATATAGTCTGAAGTCCTCTTCACATACGGTTTCTCCATTTTGTAATGCAACTAGAGCCAACAGTATTTTTGCTCGTCCTATGCTGGTAGAGCTTATGTCAATACCATAAAGATGACGAAGTATCTTTTTATAAGGAATTGCTATACATTCGTGAATCGTTTCCAAAAGGGTGAAAAGAAAAGCACCGCAGCCACAGGATATATCTGCGCATAGGCAATACTCCAATGGTTTCTTGATGGAATGCACGATGTGACTGACGATATAGTCACGTATGTACTTCGGAGTATATACTGCACCATTTGCAGTTTTTTCTTCTTTCGGAATAGCAAGTTCAAAGATGTTGATGACATCTTCAACAGAGCATTCGCTGCTTAATATAGCGATGTCTTCATCAAGACCATCTTTCTTTTCTGCTATATATGAAGCAAGATAGCCTTCATTGACTATGAGGCTATTGCTATGCACAAAAGCTGAGACAACGAGTTTGTTGAGTGAAAGCTCGTTGTCTGAATATTTTTTGATAAGTAAATTAACTTTCTTGTCCATAAGGATTTCTGTCTTTTCGTACTACGGAATTTAACAATGCTTTGTCTTCAGGGTTCTTGATGCCATATAGCTTCATACATAACTCGTCAAGCTCTTTCCAAAGGTCTTTGAGTAACAGTTCTAAACCTGATGTTTGTCCACCGGCACTCGTCTTAATCTGTTCGTTGATTTGCTCAATCCGTTTCGCTATGTTTGCAAGCTTCCTGATATTTTTATTGCATGTCAAGAAAGCTTTCGCAGGAACAGGTACCGGGTCTAAGAATTGTTTGTTAAACTTAAAGTACCCTCCTCTTTGCGGATTGGCGATGGCACGTGCAAATGTATTGAATATCGTGGAATTGATGATACCAGCCAAGGCATATAGCCTTGTCTCATTTACATCGTCTATTTGGATGAAGAACATATTCGCATTGTCACAATATATGTGTTTGTCTAACACCACCGCTGCTTGTGGATATTGTGCAGTCATAGGTACACACAATTTCTGGTAGATGGCACCATGGTTGTTGGCACGTGTAAACAGATGCCAATGTTCTCTTTTATCATATGAATTGTTCTTTTCCGGCAATGTCTGTACATTCTCACAGATCAGCTTTTTGTGATTGGCAAGATATGCCCCTGCCTTAGGATATAAGGCAGAGTATTCGCTGAGACTCAATTCTGTAACTTCACCTTTATCAGACACTTTGTATGGAAACAAAGCAAATGTCTTATATTTACGTTTTGTCAAAGGAGCAAATTGCTCATTGCATAGCAGAGGCTTGCAGGCATCATACTCTACAACGATGTTCTTGTCTATCTTTGAGTGACCATAAATGAAGCCATCTGCAATCTTTTCTGCTACGATTTGAAAAGCATCATTCCATAACACTTGAACTCCAACCTTTACATGGCACACGTCCTGTAGAGTGCCCAAATCCCTGGATAGTTTCAATCGCAAGGCATTGAGGTGAGCACTCTCCAAATTCCAAGGTGTCTCGCTTAATGTTTCAGCAGCCAACAGTTGATTCTTGGTTGAATCAGCAGAATTGATATACCAGACATCTCTGTTGTTAGCTGGGTCTTTATCGCATACAACGATGGCTACGTATGTAGTTCTGCCAGCAAACAAATCGTTCTCCTCATAGTCGTAAATGCCATTGAGTAAATATCGGTTTATGTCAGTTAAATATTTACGCACACTTTTTCCATATTGATCCTTGAAGAATCGTTTTTGTATGATATATCCTAATCGCCCTTTATCATTCAAAATACCAATTCCTTTCTCTATAAAAGGAATGGCCAGGTCTATTTTTCCATTCTTGCAGGAATGATAAACCGTTTTGATATATGAGGCCATACATGGCAAGCCTACATTGTAATTCTTGACTTCCACATACGGTGGATTGCCAACAACAAAATCGAAGCCGCCATTGGCGAACACCTCAGGAAATTCGGTTGCCCAATCGAACGCATTTGTAGCTTGAATTTGAGGCAAATCATTGATGATGGATGGGCAGACAGATTTGATGTCGGCTCCTACAAGAGAATTACCACATTTGATATTACCACCAATACCACATAATATTTGAGAACCAAGAAGCCCTACTGAATCAAAATCCTTTGGCTGATAGTTGTCTATCAACTTTAAGGAAAGTGATAGTTTGGCAACCTCTACAGCTTCCGGGTTGATATCAACTCCAAAGATACAATTGTTGATGATGGCCTTCCTTCCCTCAATGGTCAAGATGAATTTATTATCTAAAATGGCATAGTACTCCTGTGGGAATTCATCTCCTGCAAGAATCTTTTTCTCTATGTTTTTTACAAGATAATCATATACTCCAACAAGGAATACGCCACTGCCGCATGCTATATCTATAATTTTCAACGTCAGAAGCTGGGAAGCCGTATGGTTACTCATATATGAGTCTGGCATGGTTGATTGAAGTACCTGCCCAACTAGTTTTGACGGAGTCGTAACGGCACCATTGCTTTTCTTGAATTCTGCCTTCAATTCATCTGCCACCTCTCCATCTTTCACTGTAAGTTGATAGCCGAGATATAAGTCGTAAATATCACTCAATGTTTTCAGAGGAATCACGTTAAACTGATATGGAGATGGATAATACAGACAGTTGATAAAATCAACAAAAACATCATTTGCAATATTCAGACTTTGTAAATCTGTTCTTTTTCTAAACATGGGTCCGTCATACCTATCATAGAACTCTACGTAGGAACAAGTCTTGAACTTTGCCCAAAAATCATTTTGTGCAAAATCTTTCAGCAATCCATCCTTTTCTAATCCACGAGACTCGCAAACTCTTATGAACAAGACACGGTTGATGATGGTCTGCACGTAAGAACTGAGGGACTTAATGTCTTCTACATTGTTATCTTTAAGAATGGCTTTGGCAAGTTTTTTTCGAATATCCCCCAACATTTTAGAGAATGTTTCGTCGAGTTTGTTTGCCTTTTTTGCAACAAATTTCAGATTTCCTGCTATGACATTTGTTCTTGACAGGAAACTGTCAAGAATCTCATATTTATCTACATATTCATCATATTTCAAGAAATAGATTCTCGAAATATTGGCATAATCTTCGATTTTAGGCATTGGAGAGCAATCGTAAATAGCAAGAGTCTCAAAGTTCGTTACAATAGAAAATGGTGCGCCAATAGACCAACCATAAGAACGAATTTGAAAGGCTATATCTTTAGCATTCTTTATGTCTATGCTATTTCTTTTGGCATCAACAAAAGCCAACATTACACTACCATTGACAAGCGTATAATCCGGCCGTGTATTAGTTGAGCCTATTTGATTCAGTTTTTCTTTCTCTTCTTTGCCAAGAGAATGTTCTGTCAAGACTTGGTGAGTATTTTGCACATCCCATCCGAACACAGATAGTAATTCATCTATCCATGTTCTCATGGTTGCTTCTGAAGCATTTTGAAGTTGTCCTTTATCCTTGGCGCATTGGTATCTTTCTACCAAATCTTGAAGTTTCTCTTTTGTAGTCATATATTGCCTCCTTTGTATATAAAAAGCAAAGTCCCACCATAATACGCATCATAGATAGGCGTGATGGGATTTGTAGATGCAAAAATACTTCTTTTTATTGATATCTCCAAATGTTTTCAGAAAAATCTATATATCAAATAGGTATTTAACGACAAAAATATAAAATTCTTAAACAACTGGCGGCAACCTGCGTGATGCAGATTGCCGCCAATTGTTTTATGATTTTATGATTATCCTTTATCCGAAAGCATAATTGATGAGCAGGAAGATGCTCAGATTGGAAACGGTGGCGAGCAATTTTGGTGGCAGCTATATATCAAACTTCAACCGCTTCTCGCGCCTTTACAACGTAACGATGCAGGCAAGCCCCGAGAGCCGTGGAACGTGTCGCCAAAACACATCTGCCATTGGGCTACACCTACGAATGGGGCGGACTGAGCCTTGAGGAAAACCGATAACATGGTCAGAAAGGAACTGACCGACAGTATTCTCGTCAGCGATACCACAGCCTTGCTGCATTGGGAGGTGGAAGGTAATCTCCACAGAACCTTCACCTGGCTGATTTCCAAAAGGTTTGCGTTCACGTTGCGCATTACGATGCTGTAGTTAATCATACTCTGTTTCGTTTTAAGAGTTCTTGTAATCACAACTACCCAGAAGCCCGTTTCCTGTGTTTTTTCTGGTCTTAATAGATGACCGGCGCCTGCCATCATTTAAGACCAGCTGCGGTCTTCTATTATGACCGCCCTTAGGCACGAAAGGCTGTTCTTTCGATTGCCGGTGCAAAGATACGAAGATTTTGGGTATCCGACAAATTTAGGCATGTGATAAGGAGCGATTTTCAGCAAAACACTTACGATTTGAAACTTCGTTAAAAAACGGACTCTATTTCTTATGGGGCGCATCTCTATGTTTTTGCGGTGTCGAAAACTATGTTTTGCCATATAAATCAGTATATTACAAAAGTAATAGCCGATTATGTGGAACGTATTCAGTATTCAGTATTCAGTTTTTTTCGCTGTTGTTTCTACCCTCTGTATAGATAGTATATTATATATATAATATAAAATTATTACTTACAATTTATAACCATAGAAAAGTAACTATCCAGAAAAAAACTGAATACTGAATACTGAACACCCTTTTAGGTGTCGCACGCCCTGAGGTATAACGGCAGTCATCAAGTCCATAATAAGTCTATAATAAATCCATAATACGGCTGCAAATGGGAACCCGAAATAGACGAGTTCATCAGATGGAGCGAGAGTTACGACCTGTGGTGTAAGATGATTTTCTTTGGCGCAGGCATAGCCAAGGCTAATGAGACAGGAGAGAAATCGAACAAGCGAGGACCTGCCAACCTGCTCCAGCAATTGCCCGACAACTTCACCTACACGCAGGCTGAGATGGTGCGTCTGCAGAACGACTTCGGCAAGAAGGGTACGGCGATGATGCTGAGAAACTGGGTAAACCGCCATTACATCGAGAAAATTCCTCCGAAGGAAGCAAATGCCGACGGAGCTGACGGAAAGTAGGATGGAAAGGTGTTCAGTATTCAGTTATTCAGTTTTAAGAAGCTATTATATCGTTCCGACGGACTCGACCTGAGAGGTTTCAACGTTTAACAGTTTCAAAAACTTAACACTTAATATTCAGACAAATGGAAATAGTATTAAAGCGTATAGCTAAAAGAGGAACTTATACCATAGGCAGACTTTATCTGCTGACCGATGCGAGTGTAAAGCGTATCTCGCTGCCCGGCAAGAAGGTACGTAAGGTAATATCCTCGTTGGGGAGAACAAGTTCGAGGGCATGGTGGTAAACTCTCGCATCTGGCTGCATCAACTCATCAACGCCATGGAAGCGGCTCGCGACAGAGGCGAAAGCATCTGGATAACCATCCAATAGACAAGCAGCATCCCGGTATAAGGATATGCAGGTTAGATAGAATATCACAAGCAACAAAAAAGATGATCTCGCAAAACGACAGGTCATCTTTTTTATTGTTTATATTGTTACATATCAATTACTTACAGCATATTTTCAATATTTATGGGAAAAAACATGCTTTCTGCTTAGATTTTTGTATCTTTGCACCGGCAATCGAAAGAACAGTCTTCTTGTGCCAACAGTCGGTCATCAATGATGACCACAAAATGTGCAGGAAACGACTTTTTGGGGAATTGTGATTCAAGGAACTTTTAAACACAGGCAGAGTGTGACTAATTGATTTCAGGTAAAATCAACTTAAAAATAAATATTTATGGCTAAAAAAGGACGTACTTCATTTACAATAGCTGAAATAAAAAGACTACATCAGCTATTTATAGAAAAAGATCAAACAACAGACCAAGATGAGAAGAAGGCTATTCGTACAAAGATGCGTAGAATAGGCTTCTATATTTCAGACTTTTCGTATGACATGAATTCCACGGATTTTGAACTTCTCTGCAAAAACGGAGATATATCAATAATAAATTACAATGAGTATGTAAAGTCAAATTGTGAAGATAAAGAGCAAAGCAAAATGACAAAAATCCATGACTGTCATAATCATAAAGAAGGACTGGCTCCTTGGATAGATGAGTTTTCTGAAATTCTAATTCTTGGTTCCTTACCGAGTGATGTGTCCATTAAGGAGCAGGCTTATTACCAAAATAAATCAAAGAACTCTTTTTGGAAGTTAATACATGGCTTATTTGGTCAAGGTGATGATAGCAAAGAATTTCTGTTAAAAAATCATATTGCTTTGTGGGATTGTCTTGCTGCGGGCAATAGAAAGGGAAGCATGGACTCCAACTTTATTGGAGGCGAGATTCCGAATAAACTTCCAGAACTTTTAGCCTCATATCCAAATATAAAACGAATAGTGATTAACGGAAGTGGAGATGCAAAAAAATATTTTGATAGATATTTTTCTGCTCTTTATCATCAAATAGAAGTTATAATTGTACCAAGTTCTTCTAATGCTCGCTCAATGTCTTTTGAGGATAAGCTACAGGAATGGAAAAATATTTTAAAATAAGAATTATGGAAATGTACCAGGTAGAAATCACTACTGATATGGATGTTGTAAATATAATTGTTAACGCTTCAGATGAGAATGAGGCAATTTCAATTGCCCTGACGATGTTTGAGCAAGGAGAAATCGATACTGAAGGAAGTGTTGTTATGAATATTGCAGCATTCCCTGCTTGTTAAGTAAGAATAATTGTACAGAGATGAAAATCGCCTTGAAAGGATGAAAATGTACGATTTTTCAAATCCGCCCGATAGCTTTTGGAGTGCTATCGGGCGGATTCATTAGTTGTATTCTTTTACTTTCCAATCATCTATCGTTCCTTTATCGGAAGAGAAGTTGCAACCTATCTTGAAGAGTTTCCTGTTGTCTGTTGCATATTCTGAGACATAGCCTTTGTCTTCTATCTGCTGCAAGGCTTCCTTGGCAGAACCATCGAGCTTGAACTCGAAAATATAGACAAACTTTGGTGTCTCGATAATGCAATCTACCCTTCCTTGGCTCTGTACTTTCTCTGTATAAACAACAAAGGTGCTGATGAGACGCAGCAAAAGATAGAATGTGTAATGGAAATAGCGCTCTTTCTCTCGCTCATTGCCGTTGCGTCGCATCGTGTAAGGGATGCTGGCAAGGAAAGAGGTGAGTTGCTGATGGAATAGCTCTAATTCGCCTCGTTTTAGAGATGCTACCGCTGTCATAAGCCAACTATCGACATTCTCTTTGGGCTTGAGATAATTGTTTGTAAGCAGAGTGACAAAACCTCGCTTTACCTCATCGTTCGGATAATCTAACAAGAATGCATTCAGGTCTCTGTCGTATTCCTTGATGGTGAGATAGCCACTTTGGAAAATCATAGGCAGAGGCTTTTCTACGTCGGCACGATAGTCGATGAACTGTTCTGGCATGTAATATTTGCCTGTCAGTTCATCAAGATTCTCATCAAAGTGATTGAGCAAGCGAATCAAGTAACTAGGCGTACCCGTACGGAACCAATAGTTCTGAATATCCTTTTTCTGTAATGTGTTTAATATGCTGAATGGATTATATACGCCTTTCAGTCGCTTGCTGAAATGATAGCCATCAAAGCGCTGCTTCAACTCTGCTCGCATCTCTTCCACCGAACAGCCGTAGATGTTTGCCATTTCTGCTATCGGTTCCTGGAAATATTGCGTAATCTCCTCGTCTGTAAGTCCGCAAAGAGTATCATACTGAATGTCCATGCTGATGTCGTTAGGCTGGTTGAAGTCGCTGAACACACTTACCTGTGAGAACTTGGTAACACCAGTGAGGAAAACAAACTGAAGATGCTGGTCTGCTCCCTTGAAAGTGGAGTAGAAGGCACGAAGCATAGCTCGGTTGTATTCCTCCAAGGTGATTTGCTTGCCGAGGTGATCAATGGTATATTCCAAGTCCATCACGTCGAGTAAAGGCTTGTCGTATTCATCTACCAATACCACGGCACGGAGACCAGTCTGTCGATGAGCCTCTTCCAAAACTTTCTTGAATCGCAAGCTGTAATCTGTAATGGATGTTTTCTCTATCTTGTATTTCTTCTCCCATTCCATCAGGTAAGATTCAAGTACTTGATTGATTGCATCTGCATTCACGTAAGTACCTGTTCCGAAGTCAATGTGAAATACCGGGTAGGTCTTCCATTCCGTTTCCAGTTTCTCGATGGCAAGTCCCTTGAACAGTTCCTTCTTGCCCAAGTAATAGTTTTTGAGTGTTGAGACGAGAAGACTCTTTCCGAATCGCCTTGGGCGGCCCAGAAAATACACTTTTCCCTGATGGGTTAAAGCATAAATCATTTCTGTTTTATCTGCATACTCATACCCTTCTTCTCTGAGGCAGTCGAATGCTTGTATTCCGATAGGATATTTCATCATATTCTTCTTTTTTATATTTCAAATGCAAAGCTAATCATTTTTTTCGAAACAGCAAAGAAAAACAGGTGGAAAAAGAAGATTGGCAGATTGTTTTCTACTTTAGTGTTAGTAAATACGATATTTTTAAATATCGAATCAGGTGCATCATAACAAAAAAGTCGGGAATCATACATGCAATCGTATGTCCCGACTTTTTATCTTTTAAAATCTTTTCTTCCGAAAAATCAATCTTTTTTAAAATCTTTTCTTCCGAAAAGCAATCTTCTTTATTTCTTCGTTGCTCTGATAAAGAAACCTATCAGGCAGATGTAGGCGATGAGCGAGCAAACTTCTGACATTGGGTTCACCCACCAGCTATCTGCGATGCTGGCCTCAACGCCGCCAAACTTCAGCAGGGCGCTGACCACACCCATCAAGGCTCCACCGGCAATGAAACCGCTGGCGATGAGCGTACCCTTCTCGCCACGCTCCGCATTCACCTTGGCATCCTTGCTGCGCGAAGTAACATACCAGTTGATGGCACCACCCACCAGCAGCGGAACGTTCAGTTCCAGCGGAATGAACATACCCAGGGCAAAAGCCAGGGCTGGAATCTTGAAGTAGGTAAGCACGATGGCTATCAGGGCACCGATGCCATAGAGCACCCAAGGCGCACCTACACCATTCATCAAAGGGTCGATGACCGCAGCCATCGCATTGGCCTGAGGAGCAGCCAGAGAGCCGGAAGCGAATCCGTAGGTCTCGTTGAGCAGCATCATCACGCCGCCCACGGTAGCCGCACTCACCAGGGTGC
>OGEE01000932.1_pt1 | contig 17406 bp, 12 predicted proteins | sample 1570571 | NCBI WGS metagenome assembly OGEE01 (sample SAMEA2582169, study PRJEB24529) | metagenome | biome: Human gut stool | place: China | collected 2011
AATATTGCTCCTTCATATAAAAATTGGGGCTTTGTACTAAAATTTGAGAAGAACCATTTTTTCAGCATATCCATTCTACCCCTATTTTTTATATATATTTATATATTATATATATAATTAATTAATAATCAATATATTATATAATATAAAGAAGAAAAGAGAAAGGACAAGCGAAAGATATGAACCCACTCAAAATTAATTGGAACAATTGGAACAACCGGAACGCTGCCAACCGGAGTGGAGCAAGCTAATTATAACGCAGCCCCCAGGAAAATCCCCTCTTCTCTAGAAGGCAAGCCCAATCCATTTGCTTTTCACCTTAGGAACAGAAAATCATAGGAAAAACATTAATTTTCCTTAAACAAACCGCTTTCTAGGATTATTTCGAAGTATAGTTAGAAATATTTTCGGATTTTTGCAAAGTATACTTTAAAATATTTCCTCAAAATACATAAAATAAAGACTTGCTGTCCCACGAATTGGCACAAGTGCAAGCTAACTTTGCACACAGAAACCAAAATAGTAAAGTTATGAAGAGAAAAAAGATATTTTTCAAGGAATGTCATCTCGCAGGTCGCCAATATCATGATGCCAATGAAGTTTGGGAAGAGTTGAAGGTCGGCACTCTGCTTGAATTACAAAGAGACCAAGAGAACCCATACGACAAGAATGCTGTCGCTGTGGTTTACTCAAAGGTGGCAGATAACAACGAGAAAGAGGAATATCTGCTAGGCTATCTTCCTCGTACTTCCAATACAGAGATTGCCCAATTATTGGAAATGGGGTGGGCATCTGTCTTTGAATGCCGCATCAGCAAAATCAACGAAGATGCCCATTACGAGAACCAAATTCGCTTGACCATTCGCATCAAGCAAAACCAACAAGCACAGAATTGTGTCGAAAGCTAACCCTAATATCGGGCCAGGCCGTAGAGACCTGTATGGTGCGACGTGGCCTTGACCTTTCTGTGCTTTCCTACAAAGGGACAGGATACGCCTCTCACACGTCGGTCTTCGGATGCAGACTTCGGGAGGATTTCCTGTCCCTTATTCTTATTTACAAAATAATCAGCAGCTTATACTATTATCTTTTCATGACGATTTTAAGCACTTTTTCTTGATGCTCATTCATATCATCCACATTCCATTCCAATCCAAAAGGACGTTTAGCCGTCTCATTCTTAATCCCATCATCATAATTGTCTTGACATATTTGCAACATGATTCTGAACTTTAGAGATGCTGTACTAACTTGATTTGACTTTGAATCCAAATAACGGTTTTTCTTATCAATTGGATTCCAGTCAGAACCGGAGCTATTAGCATCGGAACCAATCATGGCAAAGTTTCCAAAACAATTGATGTCTTCTGAGCTGACAGGTTTATCATTACCAGCCTTAGCCTGAGGATAATAATGTTCAAGGCTCTTACGAGTTCGAGAGAAATAGAAGTTATTAAATACCTCTAATTCAAAATCACTACATCCCAAATCTTGAAAGAATCCGATACGTTTTGCATCTCCTTTCTTAGCTTTTTCTCCACGTAGCTCTTCCGCATACTTTCTCCATATTTTATAGTCTGTATAATCAAACACATAGAGAGGTATATTGGGCGCTCCCTTAGGATAGATGCGATTAAAGTCTCGTTCTACATTTTCCAGTTCTACATTCAGATGTCCATTTCGTATCATCGTGTCATCAAAGCTATTAGGCTTTGGCTGGTTTCTTTCATTGAGTTTTTCCGCATTCAGATACACATCAAAGAAGTACTTATCAGCCAAATCTCTCATAAAGACGAGATAATCACTAATATTATCGCTCTCAAACAAATGATACAGACAATAGAACAGGTAGTTCTTGCGTTGCTTCGCCGTAAAAGTTACCTCGAACATAGATAGCAACTGTACCAGCTCTGCCTGCATAGGTTTGTCTTCCGACAAATCCTTCAGATAGACAGCATTTCCATTTTTATGGTAACGCTGCAACTTCCACGGATTTTCAGAAATACGATCCTCACCGAGCGTATGATGAACCACATAATTATCCAAGAAATACTTAGCCTTCAACAGATTATAAGCAAACCGCTTTACGAAATCAGCCGTAATGGTAATCTTCTCAAACTCATTAAGCAGTTCCTTGTCATCAAGAGATAATTTCAAAGGATCAAATCCTTGTTCCTTCATCCTCGTAATCTTCAACACAATCAAGAGGAAATTAGGAAAGTCTATGATTGGTTGAAATCTATCATTCTCATCTAACGTCGTACTCTGGGGCACTGGCTTAACAGGAGTATCCAACAACTCTGCAATCGTTTTTCTACCCAAAGAATTACCAGCATTAGCTGGCATATCGGCAAAAGTATCAAACGACTCTAAGACGAAACTATCCATGTTCTCACCAAAAACAGTTTTCATATCAGACATTTTTTGCTGAACGTAAAAGCACATATCACTACATGCTTCCCAGATACGACTGAACTTTTCCATTGAGGTATTATCCCCGATAAATTGCTCACTCAATTTTGCCTTAACAATCTCATGCTTCTCCAGCTGTTCACCACGAGAGTTCATCACCTCAAAATAATGATTCAAATCCACATCCTTCGGCACTCGATAATGTATGATATGGACATGATTCAAGAAATACTCTTTGAATTTATCCACATCAGCTTGAACCATACCAACAATCTCATTCAATCCTGCTTTTGCGGAATCGAAGCCATTCTTGATACCAAGGTCAGGCATCTCGCCAAGATCATCCTTCTCTCCACGCCCTGATAATGCCTCTATCGTCGAAGCAGAAGCTTTTCGTGCCGAATAAGTCAAGCGATTGTAAATGTCCTGCACTCCCAAAGCTCTAAGTATGATGTAAATCGTAGTCAAACGTTGTTGACCATCTATCACCTCATATTTGTTCTCATCACGCTTATAAGTGACAAGAGTCCCTATGTAATAAACCGTTTTGCCCATATCCATAGAATCATGAACATCTTTTATCAAAGCACAGATTTCATCTCGTTCCCACGCATAGTTACGCTGGTAGATAGGAATTACGTATGTAATAGGTGCTCCGTGATTATCACAATAGATTTCCTTGATAGAACACTCTTTCAAAATACTTTTCAAATCTTTCATTGTCTTCTACTATTTATAAAAACGATTTACTTTAAAGAAATAGAGATAATTCAGATAGACTCCATCGCCATCATGCCCATCCAAATTCTCGGCATTTGTTCTGCCATTCTTTTTTCCATCCTTTAAGTCACTATTAGACAAAGGAGTTAGCTTATCTGCCAGCACGCTGAGTAATGTAGTGGGAGTATCCTGCCTAGCTATCAACTTGTACATATTAAATGAATTCTTCAAATTCTCATTAGTTCCCATAATGAAATTCTGAGCAGAAAGCCATCCCAGATTTGTATATTGCGCTCTAAGCGAATAAGCCCAAACAAAGGCATAAACGACAAATTGCTCAAACAGCTCCATATCTTCTTTGGTTGGATATGACTCCGGACAAAACCTATCTACATACAGGAGAACCGAAGTATCAAACAGCAACCGGGCAATACCATTGCCTACTCCCTTCTTGAAATAGCGATCCAATGTCTTCACTATAATATTGTCGTTGATATAGAACCCCTCGTACTTGCTATTATCTTGAATGTCCTTTAGTATGGCATAATAATGCTTCGTATATTCAAAGAAAGGTTTGCCTGCTATAATTGGAGCATCCAATTGAAATGCATTGATATTGCGAGTTCCTGAAACGAATGGCATAGCAGAAGAATTTACCATATCTGCATAACAATAAGCACTCTTATAGAATTGAGCATAAGGAGTCCGTGCAGAACGAGTAATCCCCTTGAACATGTGGATATTACGTTCATCCAACACTTCTGCCCTATTGCCATTTACCCATTCTTTGATACGATACAGATAGTTTCCGAAAAAATCTGCCAAACCACTTTGAGATATTTGTTCCCATCCCTTGACGATTCTTTCAACCTCATTCTCCTCTATACCAATCATTTCACGTAAATGATAAGCTTTCAGCAAATCATGTGGATATAGAGCTTTGCCACGAGCATTCTGAGAGTCAAAGAACTGAAAGGCTTCAGAAACGTCAGATGTGACAACAACAATAAGTTCACATCTGTTCTCTACAAATTCTTCCAGTCTTCTACACTCTCGTTCCTTAACATAATAATCTTCTTTCTGTTGTTGATTTTCTTTCAAATCAGGTTTGCTGACGCGTCGTTCCAATGCTCGATAATTATTGGATATATTACGGGCATTATACTCATTATCATATAATTCTTGCTGGAGAAAAGCTATATCGTTCTTCCCCAAGGCCTTTAACAACAAAGAAAACGTAATAATTCGCTGCAAGCCATCAACTATATCATACGAGTCTTGGCTTGATGCTCGATGAAGAATCAGAGTACCTACCCTGTAACTTTCTTTATTGTCATTCATCGCTTCGATAATATCATCAAGCAACTGTATTGCATTACGAGCAGTCCACTTATATGGACGCTGATAGATTGGAATCGACAGATTCACACCATTAATGTGTTCCCCACCATTCGAAATCGTTTGACGAAGAAGCAAATCACCAATAGTAGTTATAGACAACGTAAGTTTATCCTTTTGGGATTGTTGTTCAACTGATTGTTGTTCAACTGATTGTTGTTCAACTATATGTATTTGCGAATTATCGTCTTTCGCCCTATTGATAATGATAGTATTCTCTATGGTATCTCCCATCGTCCAATACTTATACCCATCAATATGAAGATAAGGGAAATTATATTTCCACCATTGTTGTGGAACACCAAATTCTCTTTGTGACTGCACAAAAAAGACGAATTCTTCATCAGACAAGGCACATTTATTCCTCACAATGTACTCATGAGGACACGTAGGCATTGTCTTGGCAAAAGTCCATTGACATTTGTCTATCAAACGGCGTAATTTTACTTCATCATAGTTCATATTTTATGAAATTATTTGTTATGTCGGCACAAAGATAAGAAAAACTTGTTTCAAATCATAGGACAAGTTCTTTTTTTTAAGAAAAAATATATCACAAATCAATAAAATCGCAAAAATCTCGTTATGTAGTGTAGATAAAATCGTATATAACATGAGAACTCAAGCGAAATTCAAAGAATACATTTGGTTGGTAAACACCATCAACAAAGCCCGAGCTATTTCTTTTGCCGATATTCAAAAGAAATGGCTTGAAACGGACATGAGCGAAGGCATAGAATTGGCTCGTTCAACCTTCAATCGACACAAAGATGCCATAGAAGACATTTTTGGCATATATATCGAGTGCAACAGGAAAAACGGATATAAATATTCTATTGGAAATCCTGAAGCATTAGAGTCTGACTCCATACAAAACTGGATGTTAGCCACACTTGCATCCAACAATATTATTAGCGAATGTGTATCGCTTCAAGATAGAATCTTGCTTGAAACTGTACCATATGAAGGCGAAAGCCTCAAACTAATCCTTGATGCCATGAAACAAAACACCAAGATAACCATTCTTTATAAGAGGTATGGCAATATAAATGCCAAAAGCTATACTATCGAGCCATATTGCATAAAATTGCATAAGCAACGTTGGTATGTATTGGGACACTTCCATTATACAGAAGCAGAAACCCAAGAAGTAAAAGATTACTATGCCCTATTCTCACTTGACAGAATCAAAAGCATAGAATCCACAGATATCAAATTTGAGATAACTCAAGACTTCAACGCTCAAGATTACTTCAAGGAATATTACGGAGTGCTGATTGGCGACGGAACTACTGTTGAACGAATTAGATTTAGAGCTTACGATTACGAACAGTATCGAGTAAAAGACTTACCCCTCCATGCTACTCAAAAAGCTATCGCAAAAGGCGACAACTATATGGATTTCGAAATTACCATGCGCCCTACCGTAGATTTCTTTGGATATTTAATGAGCCGGGGAAGCCAATTGAGAATCCTCTCACCAGAATGGTTGGCTGAACAGATACACGACTTGCATCAAGATGCAATGAGAATGTATGAAAAATAGAATCTCACTCAAATCCCAATCTTCAGGAAGGTAGTACAATGTTTTAAAGTAGAAAAGAGATTTTAGATAAAAACAGAAACTTTCCTTTTGAAAAGGAAATAATTGCCGATTTCTTTCCTTTTTAGAAGGAAAGTTTGTATCTTTGCAACCGAGTGTAGGTATCTACATATTAACAATAAAATAATCAGTAATAAAGAAGGTACACAAATGGAACTACGCAGCACATTTCAGTCAATCATTTCCTTGCACCAAGAGGAATTACCTTTTGCCTTGCAAGAGAGAAGCACCCAACTTCCGTTGGATGGAAACCGCATCGTGACTGTTACTGGCATTCGCCGTTGCGGAAAGTCATCATTATTGGGACTTACGATTAATCGCCTGCTACAACAAGGAATTCCAAAAGAGCACATCCTCTATGTAGGCTTCGACGATGAACGTTTTCTCTCCATGTCGCCCGAAAACTTCGATGAATTGCTGCAAGCTTATCGTGAAATGTATCCTGATACATCGCTTAAGGATGTTTATATGTTTTTTGATGAGATACAACTCATAGAGGGATGGGCACTCTTTGTTCTCCGGGTGTATAAGAATTATTGCAAGCATATCTATGTAACAGGTAGCACAGCCAAGATGCTTTCAGAAGAAATGGCTTCCGCTTTGCGAGGATGGCCTGACGAATATCGCGAGTATCCTTTGAGTTTCAAGGAATATTTGGCGTTCAAAGGCACCAAGGCAAATCCATTTAGCGAAGCTGGAAAGGCAAAGTTGGCGGTCTCCTTCCGCGGTTATTGCGAGGAGGGCGGCTTCCCAGAGGTTGTTCTCGAAAAAAGCAAGATGGAAAAAGTCAAAATCCTGCAGTCTTACTTCAACACCATGCTCTTCAGAGATATGGTGGAGCATTATCATATCGGAGCTTCTCCTTCGGTGGTGCGTTATTTCTTAAAGCGTGTGATGAACAATCTCACGAAGCCGACTAGCGTGAACAATATTTATAACGACTTGAAATCGCAAGGCTTAAAGGTCTCCAAGGATTCCCTCTATCTGTGGCTCGACTATGCTTGCAACATTTTCATGTTTCGCAAAGTGGAAAAATACGATAAGTCGATGGTAAAACAGCGTTCTGCTCCTGCCAAGTATTATGTGGCTGACATTGCCCTGCGCAATGCCGTATTATTGCCTGAGAGCGAAGATGCAGGCAAGGCTTTGGAGAATATTGTTTATCTCAACTTAGAGAGAACACTTGGAGAAGAGGACGGGATATTCTACTTCTATGAATCGAAGGAATGCGACTTCGTTGTGAAAAAGGGCGAGCGTGTAGCTGAGCTGATACAAGTCTGCTGGACATTGAATGACGATAACGTAGAACGAGAGATAGGAGGCTTGATAGCTGCCTCCTCCGTTACAGGCTGCAAACAGGGAAAAATCATCACTTTCTCCCAACGGGAGACCTTCGAACGAGACGGAATAAGGATTGATGTTATGCCAATATGGGAGATGGAATAGGAAAAGGAAAAGGCAAGACCATGGCTTAAAGCACCATGATCTTGCCCTTTTCTATCTTGATTCTTGCCACCCCCATCTCGTTCAGCGCCGTGATGATTTCCTGCAGGCTTGCCCTGCGGGAGAAGCGGAAGTGGATGAGCTTATCCATATTCGCCTGAGACTGGAAGACTACGGTCTTGTTGTACCAGGCTCCGATGTCGCTCATCGCCTCTGCCAGCGTAACCTGATCCATATCGAAATCGCCTTCCAGCCAATCGGAGGCTGAAGGGGAAGCCTTAGACACTACTATCTTATCCGACTGGAGCGTAGCGGTCTGCCCCGGGCGCATTTCCACCTCAGTATCGGCATTGCTCACCTTCACCTTGCCCTGCATCAGGGTAACCTTTGGGGCATCCTTGCGATAGGCTTTCACATCGAATATAGTACCTAATACCTGCGTCTGCATCTCGCCCGCCTTTACCACGAAAGGCCGATGAGGGTTCTTGGTTACCTCGAAATGAGCCTCGCCCTTTAAATGAACTTCACGTACTTGATGGGATGCATCGGTTGCACGGTCTTCTCCGGTTGCCTTATCGGTTGATGCATCATCGAAAGATGCAGGATATTCGAGCGTAGAATTGGCGTTGAGCATCACCTTGGTGCCATCGCTCAGCGTTACCAAGGTGGTGGTTGCTGCCGGGGTAGAAACCACGCAATAGCCATTGCTCAGGGTCTGCTCCACCTGCTTGGGAGAAGTGACCTCTGAGAAAAGCTCCATGGAGAACTCCGTAGGCTGAGAAATCTCCTGGGATGAACGGAAAATAAAAAGGAAGAGGCTTGCCGCTACTGCAACAGATGCCGTAATCCAAGTCAGGATTCGGGCTTTATCTATCTTTTTCTCAGACAATTCATCTTCTGCCTTCTGTAGATGTTCCTTCTCTGAAGAAATATGCTTCTTCTCGAAAGCTTCCCAAGCCGCCAGCGTTTCTTCCTTCGAAGGCTCATCGCCCAGGGCTTCCCCGAATATCTGGGAAAGCCGGGCATCAGAAACATTTTCTGAAGCTTTCTCAAAAACATTCTCAGAAACATTTTCTGATACAGAATCCATTCTATAATCCAGTTCTTGATCTTGATTCTTATTCATGATTTTTCCTCCTAATTCTCTATGTTTGTATGCTTCATTCGTTCGCGCAAGATGGCGAGTGCCTTGGAAATATGCTTCTTCACGGTGTTGGGACTGATGCCCAGCCTGTCGGCTGCCTGCTGATAGGTGAGATGTTCGAAATAGCAGAGGCGGAGAATCGTGCAGGTGGGTTCCTTCAGCTCCCTCGCTATCTGCTCCGCCTGTTGCAGCAGGCGCTCGTGCTCCTCATACCGGGTACTCATATCATACCGAGTGGCCTCTATCAGCGCCTCTACGTTGGTCTGCTCCACCTGCTGGTGCTTGAGCCAGTTGAGGCAGGCATTTCTCACCGATGCGTAGAGCCAGCTCCTCCTTGTTTCCATCTGCAAGGAGGAGAATTGGTTCCACGCCTTCTCGAAAACATCTCCCACAACGTCACGGGCCTCGTTGCCGTCTCCCAAAAGGGACACGGCATAACGCACCAGCCGAGGATACATTTCCAGGAATAGCTGCTTAAAGTCGTTGTTTTTCGCTCTGTCCTGCGCCACTACCTTTATATTTATTTCTCGTTGCATTGAATGTGTATCTCACATTGATGGCAACTTTCTGATTATCTGCATATCGGGTAAACGTGCGATGCGACTGCGTGCCGTTTGCCTCGAAATAATAATATCCTGTATGCAAGAGGTCTCGCAATACAAACATCACCTTGAGGGCATCATTCTTCATGAAATTCTTGGAAACCCGGAACTGCATGTTGCCCATACATTTCTTTATTCCGATTCCCATCTCCGCCCTCGTACTGACATTGCCCGAAAGATTCATGAACCACCGGTTGGGAAGTCTCAGATTGTTGTTCATGCTGAATGTAAACTGAGGCTGGCTGCCAAACTCGGGAATATTGAGATGATCTACATTCTGATGATTGTAGAAGACACTCGCCGTGAGGTCAGGATACCAGATTCCAAACGAAGGCGCCACACGGATGTTGGCTCCATAATAGCAGGAATGGGGCACCGTGGCCATCGTCTGCAAAAGCACACTCGGATGGTTCACCTCGTCGTAAGGCTTGTACCAGGTCATGTACATGTCGAGCACATAATTGTAGTAAGCCATGAACGACAGCCACTTGTAATTGCCCGACAGGTTGAAGCTGTGCTGCTTCTGAGGCTTGAGATGAGGGTCACCGGACTTGTACTCGTACTTGCTGTCGTAGTCGATGCTGCTCTGAAGCATGGAGTAGATAGGACTGTACTTGTTCAGACGATAGGAGAAGGAAAGATTCAGATTCTCCTTGCTGTAGCCGATGGATAAGAAGGGAATCCAATCCCTGTAGCTGGGACTCTGTTCCGCCTGCAGCACATCCTTCTCGTAATAATCGGTCTTCTGATATTCGTATCGCAAACCGGCACCATAATTCATGCGCCCGATGTTCAGATAATACTGCAGGAATCCGGCATAGATAGACTGGCGGATGTGGTTGAAGGCATCGGCAGAAAAGCCGCTCTGGGTGAAGTCATTGCGGCGGTTGGTAAACATCTCTTCCGTTCCGAAGGAAAGCCTACCCTTCCACAATGGTCCCGACACCACCAGCTTGGCTGCATAGAGATTACTCTTCACCTTGCTCTCTGATTCCGCATCAAGTTTTCCGTCGTTTATAGCCGTCTGGGTGCTCTGGCTCACCTTGTTATAGAAGTCGCCATTGAAATTGATGTTCCATTTACCGAAATCGCCATTATAATAGGCGTTCACGCTATGCGACCAATGGGGCTTGCTTTTCGAAAACAGATCTACGCCCATGCTTTCCGTCAGTTTGCCATCCTCCCACACATCGGTTGCTCCCCAGCTGTGGGTGTAGTTGTTGCCTATCATATTGGTTGTTTCATAGCGCATACCCAGCGATTGCTGTTCGGAAATCTCATAGTTGAAACCTGCGTTCAGGAGAATATCTCCACTATTGGCATTCGTGGTTCTGCGGCTGTTGAATTCCCACTCGCTGGTGGTATGGAGCTGGGTTTCGGAATGGGCGGTGGTGTGCGAGCGATCCACTCCCACTCCCACTTCGCCGAAGATATCGAGTCCGCCCGTGCGATAGTTCAACTGCACATCATCATAAGTATGAGGCGAATAACGGCCCTGGGAATATTCAGAATAAAGGCTTCCGCTCAAGCCCTGTCCGCGCTTGCGAACGGCACGCAGACGGATTACGGCATTGGTCTTGGAGCCATACTGCGCTCCGGGAACGGTAACGATTTCTGCCTTCAGAATATCCTTGGCGCTCAATCGCTTGAGTTCGTTCAGATTCTCCAGTTTCCTGCCGTTGAGATAAATCTCGGGCGCTCCACGACCGATGATTTCCCAACTGCCCGCTTCGCCCGAAACAAAGGGCAACTGGCTGATCATATCTTCGGCAGAGCCCAGTTCGCCCAGGATGGTACCGGATACCAAGGTAGAGAAGGCTCCGTCCTTATACACCACATTGGGGCGGGTACTTTTAATGGTTACCGCCTTCAGCTGCTGGGTATCGGGATGCAGACCGATGTGCATGGTAGGCTTGCAGGCCAAGGTCTGTGACTTATAGCCCACAAACGAAACCTTCAGCATCACATCCTTATCGGCATAGGGAAGCACGAAGCTTCCATCCTCCGCAGTTACGCAACCTGCCACATAAGCCTTGCTGACGGAGGAAATCAACACCACGTTGGCAAAAGGCAGAGGCTGCTGGTGCTCATCCACCACGCGGCCCTTGATCTGTTCCACCCGGGTCGTCTTGCCCGTATATTGAACGGCAAAATAGGTGTTGTGCTCTACGAAGGAGAAAGGTTTCCCTTGCAACACCATCTCCAGGGCTTCCTTCTGTCGTTTAGCCTGGATATTGGCAGTAACGCGATATTGGTCGGTAGCCTGATAGGCAAAGAGAATATTCTTCTCGCCCGCCTTTTCAATCTTCTTCAACACGGAAGTAAGCGTTTCGTTATGCACCTGAAAGGTCACACCTCTGCTTTGAGCAAATATGGAAATGCTCAAGACAAGACACAGTATAAGGGAAGTCGTTCTTTTCATCATTTTTCTTGTTTTTATGATTCTACTTTGTCCATAATACAACATCCCCCTGGAATCGGGTACGCTTATTTTTAAAATTTTGTTGCAAAAATACAAAAATAATTGGGAAATGCAGCATTTTAGGAAGAAATGATTAACTTTGCAAACAGAAAAATCAGAAGACTATAGATAATTGCAGAAAATAAATATTGCTAAATGCAGAGGATCACGCATAAGAGAATCAGAATTTCCTGGCTGCTGCTATTGGTTTACCTGCCGATGCTGCTGGCCATTACGTTTCACCATCATGGTGAAGCGCAGGGAACTCATGCTGATTTCTATTGTGCAGATTGCGCCCATCATGTTCATCACGACGGCCATCTGATAGCTCTGCAGAATACCATGCACGACTGTGTGCTCTGCCAATTGCAAAGCACACCTTATCTGGCTCCATCCCTCGTGGTATGGGTTGCCATCACCGTGCTCCATCTCTCCCCTCGCCGTGCCTTCTGCTCTCCTTGCCTGTGCAGGGCGAAGGGGGTAAAATCTACCCGTGCTCCACCTTATTATCAGTTTTTATAAATAATTGAAAATTAACATAATAAGGTAATAAATAACATAATGAGAACAATATTGAATTCAATATTGCTGATGAGCCTATGCTCGTCGGCAACAGCCCCTGCTATGGCTATAAACGGAGCAGATAATAACAAGGAAAAGTCAAGCATTCATGGTATGGAAACCAGCGATTCCATCAAGCACCAGCCTCTGACGGAATCGAGCGTAAAACTGAACGAAGTGGTGGTTACGGGATTGACTGGCAGCCAGAAACTCAAGCAGTCGCCTGCACCCATCTCTTTCGTTTCTGCCCGCCAGCTCGAAATGCAACCTTCTACCAACATCATCGACGCCATCGCTCATCAGCCAGGCGTTTCGCAGATTACCACGGGAAGCGGAATCTCCAAACCCGTGATACGTGGATTGGGATTTAACCGTGTGGTCGTAGTGAATGATGGAGTCAGACAGGAAGGACAGCAATGGGGCGATGAACACGGAATAGAAATCGACCCGGCTTCGGTTCATTCCGTAGAGATCCTGAAAGGTCCTGCAAGTCTCATGTATGGCTCGGATGCGATGGCAGGCGTCCTCATCTTCCACTCCGCTCCTACCCTTGCCAAGGGCGACATGAGAGCAAATTTCTCAACGGGTTATCAAACCAACAACGGACTTTTTGATTATTCGCTCAACTTTGCCGGCAACCAGGGCGGATTCGTCTGGAATACCCGATATAGTGGGAAAATGGCGCATGCCTACAAGAACAAATACGATGGTTACGTCTTCGGTTCTTCACTCCGAGAACAGGCTCTTTCGCAGCTTCTAGGCTGGAACTACCGCCAGGGGCATTCGCATCTCACACTCGATTATTATCATCTCACTCCGGGCATCGTAGAGGGAGAAAGAGATGAGAAAACGGGCGAACTGGAAATTCCGGAAGGCTACGATGCCAAGAGTTACGGCAAGCCGATGCCTTATCAGCAGATTCATCATTACAAGGCTGTACTTGATAATTCCTGGTTCCTGGGCGACGGCAATCTGAAGTTCCTCCTGGGTTATCAGCAAAACCGCCGTCAGGAGTTTGAGGAGGAAGAGAATCCGAAGGAATGCGGACTCGACTTCATGCTCCATACCGTGAATTACGACCTGCATTATCTTTCGCCGGAAATGAATGGCTGGAAATTCTCAACAGGTGTCAACGGCATGTGGCAGCAATCAATTAACAAGGGAACAGAGTTCCTGATTCCAGCCTATCATCTCTTCGATTACGGCGTGTTTGCCACGGTGAGCAAGAAAATAGGCAAGCTGAATCTGAGCGGCGGAATCAGATACGATCATCGCCACCTGCACAGCGAAGCGGATTCTTTCCGTTTTCAAGCCTTTAAGCGCAGCTTTGAGGGAGTAACCGGAAGCATTGGCTTGGCTTACGAAATCCTGCCCGATTTCAATATCAAGCTGAACCTGGCAAGAGGATTCCGTGCGCCTAACATCAGCGAATTATCATCGAATGGTGTGCACGAGGGAACCCAGCGATACGAATTGGGAAATACCGGTCTGAAGCCTGAGAACAGCTGGCAATTCGACCTCGGTTTGGACTATTCTTCGTCTATTATTTCGGCAGAACTCTCGCTGTTTGCCAATCGCATCAACCATTACATCTACAGCGAGAAGTTGGCAGATGAGAACAATCAGCCTATCCTCATCGACGACACGCCTGCCTATCAGTTTACTTCGGGCGACGCCCGCATTCTGGGTGGTGAGGCGAGCATCGACATCCATCCAGTAGAGCATCTGCATATAGGCAACACCTTCTCCTACGTCAATTCGGTTCAGTTGCATCAGCCATCCGAATCTAAGTATCTGCCATTCACCCCAGCTCCCCGTTGGATTTCGGATGTAAGATATGAGTTTGTCTGCAACGGCAGGACTTTCGACCATCTCTTCGTCAAGCTGCAGATGGATTGCAATCTTCGCCAGAACCATTATTTCGCAGCCAACGATACGGAGACCGCCACGCCATCCTACACCTTATTAAATATGTATGCCGGTACCGACGTGAAACTTCATGGCAAGCGCCTTCTCTCGCTCTATCTTTCAGGCGAGAATATTACCAACCGTGCTTACCAGAACCACCTGAGCCGTCTGAAGTATCTGGCGGAAAACACGGTTACAGGCAGAAGAGGCGTTTACAATATGGGCCGCAACTTCTGTATCAAAGTAGTGGTTCCGATAGAACTGTAATTCCCCCTTTTAGAATAAGCAATTCCTCATCAGGAATCAGAATTTGGAATAAATAAATGCCGATAGGGTGCCCAAAACTACAGAAAAAGTAACTTTTGGCGCCACTATCGGCATTTTTTCGTCTAATAATTAGACAATAATGACCGCTTTTCGATGATATTTCGTAACTTTGCAACCATGATTAAGAAACAAGGAACGATATTGATTGTTGATGACAACCGCAACATTCTTACTACGGTAAGGATGCTGCTAGAACCCATATTCGATGGCATCATCACCATCGCCAACCCTAACTCCATCCCAGCCAAGCTGAGAGAGGAGCATCCCGACGTGGTGCTGCTCGACATGAACTTCTCCAGCGGAATCAATTCGGGAAACGAGGGACTGTACTGGCTCAGGGAAATCAAGAGCCTCAGCCCGAAAACCGAGGTGGTGCTCTTTACCGCCTATGCCGATATCCAACTTGCCGTAACAGGCATCAAGGAAGGTGCCGCCGACTTCATCGTGAAGCCTTTTGAAAACGAGAAGATGATCCGTACGCTGATGGAGGCTAGGGATAAGAACATGGCTGTGGATAACGCTATTGGCAAAAAAGGTGGAAAACTTTGTGGAAAAGATGCACAAAGCGCTATGTATTGGGGAGATTGCGAAGTTATGAACAATTTGAGAAGCATTGTGGAAAAAGTTGCCGCAACCGATGCAAACATCCTCATTACGGGCGAAAACGGAACGGGTAAAGAGGTATTAGCCAACGAAATACACCGTTTATCCACAAGATGTGGAAAGAAAATGCTGCCTGTGGATATGGGAGCCATTACGGAAACCCTTTTCGAGAGCGAACTCTTCGGTCATGTGAAGGGCGCTTTTACCGATGCCAAGGTGGATAAACCGGGCAAGTTTGAGCTTGCCGACGGCAGCACCATCTTCCTGGATGAGATAGGAAACTTATCCTATAGCCTTCAGGCAAAACTCCTTACCGCCCTGCAACGCAGAAGCATCGTAAGAGTGGGCGGAAGCACGCAGATTCCCATCAACGTGCGACTGGTTTGCGCCACCAACCGCAACCTGCAGCAGATGGTAAACGATGGTGAATTCAGAGAAGATCTGCTCTATCGCATCAACACCATCCATCTGGAATTGCCAGCCCTGAGACAGAGAAAATCAGACATCGTTCCATTGGCAGAAAGATTTCTCCTTCAATATGGTGATTTATATAATAAGGTGAATCTCCGTCTTTCGGAAGAAGCAGAGAAAAAACTTACCAGTTTGCCATGGTATGGTAACATACGTGAACTCCAGCACGCCATCGAGAAAGCCGTGATTCTATCTGATGGTGGAATGATTTCTGCCGAAGATATTGACGGCGGAAACCAGCAGAGAAGAGAGAAACCCCTGGAAGAGGTTCAGACACTCGACGAGATGGAGAGCCGAATGATAGAGAAAACCATCAGGGAATGTGAGGGAAACCTGTCGGTGGTAGCCGCAAGACTGGGCATTTCACGCCAGACGCTTTATAATAAGATTAAGCGATACGGGTTATGAATTTAGGCACGGATTACACGGATTTTTAGTTATCAGATGAATAGTCAGTTAGCAATCATCGTTTTATTGGTGATTTTGGTGGTTTTAATAGCAGTCAACATCTGGCTTTACCGCCACTATCGCCGCAACATCAAGAAGGTAACCTTCCTTTTTGATGCGATAGATAATGGGGATTTCTCCTTCAATTTTCCAACGGAGAAGAGGTTTAAGGAGGATAAGATTCTGCATCAATCCCTCAACCGAATCAAGCTCTTCCTGCAGCACACGAGAGAGGAGCAGATGGATCGGGAGAAATATTACGAGCAGATTCTGAATGCGGTGGATACGGGCATCCTGGTGGTAGATAGCCACGACAACATCCTGCAGCATAATCAGGCAGCCCTCCGATTACTCGATACGGATGTGCTTACCCACATGAATCAGGTAAAAGGAAAACTGAAGGATGAACACCTGGCAAAGCATGAGACCCAAGCCATGCTGAAAGACAAGCACGTGCGCATCATCGCCCTGAGCGATGTGAGCCACGAGCTGAGCAATCAGGAGGTGGATTCTTGGATTAAACTGATTCGTGTGCTGACCCATGAAATCATGAATACCATCACGCCGGTTACTTCGCTGAGCGAAACTCTGCTTATCCGGGTTACAGAGGATAAAGACTTGAAGCAAGGCTTGGAAACCATCCACAAAACAGGAACCGAACTGTTGGCTTTCGTCAACAACTATCGCCGCTTCACCCATGTTCCCCAGCCTCAGCCTGCTCTCTTCTATGTGGAACCATTCCTGGAAAGAATGGCGTTGCTCTGCAACCACGAAGTAGAGATAGAAGTTTCTCCCAAGGATTTGCTGGCCTACGCCGATGAGAGCCTCCTCTCTCACGTAGTAACGAATCTTCTGAAGAATGCCGTAGAAGCTTTCAGGGAAAAGGAAAAATTATCATTTATCCGTCTCCAAGCCTACGCCAACGCCCAGGAATCCATCATCATCGACGTGAGCAACAACGCCGGTCTCATCCCCGAAGATGTAGCCTCTCATATTTTCATCCCGTTCTTCACCACGAAGCCGGAAGGAAGCGGAATCGGTCTCTCCCTCTCCCGCCAGATCATGCGAGTAAGCGGCGGCAGTCTCTCGCTCCATCAGGACAAGGCTCAGGGAATCACCACCTTCCGCATCATCATTCCATAACATAAACACATTTTTACTAGAAAAGAACGCCTAAAAAGGCAAAAAATAGCAAAATAGAGCATTTGTTTTGAGTTTCAAGTGGTTGTGGCAGTCTTTGGCTTTAGTTGTCAGTGACAAGGAAATGAGGAAAAAGCAGATTAGAGAAGTAGAAACGCTTTCAAAT
>OGEE01000944.1_pt1 | contig 17141 bp, 16 predicted proteins | sample 1570571 | NCBI WGS metagenome assembly OGEE01 (sample SAMEA2582169, study PRJEB24529) | metagenome | biome: Human gut stool | place: China | collected 2011
TGAAATGTATAATTATACTGTTGATACATCAGACACACAAATGTAAATAGGGACATAAAATTTACTATGGGATTAATAAAGATACGGAAATATTAGAATGTGGTTGCACCCAGTCTGCACCCACCTGTTAAGCAGTGTGCTTTTCTCCTTGTATTTACTGGGTTTGCGGACGATGGTATAATTCGATGTCTACGCTCCGCTCCAGTCCGCGCTTGTTCAGACCCTCATTTCCGTTTTCATGGTGCATACGATACAAGCAAAAAGACGACTGCACTTTCTTGCAACCGTCTTCTTACTTATTATTGGTCTATTGCTCGATTTTATCCGCATATTTGATACGGTAGATCCGACGCAGGGAATCGTTCCCTCGTTCCTCGGAGATGGTTCCGTTCTGGACAGCCTCCAGTACTCCGTTGTATGCGGTCTCGAAGTTCTCCGGCGCATAGATCATGTCGCAGCCGGCACGCAGTGCCAGTACTGCGGCTTCATCGGCACCGTAGTAGTTCGTGATTGCTGCCTGATTCATGGCACCGGATACGATCACACCGCGGAAATTCAGTTCATTTCTTAAAATATCCGTTACCACCGCACCGGACAGGGAGCAGGGAGTATTATCTCCTGTCAGGGAAGATGCTGCCATATTGCTGACGGTGATCATTTTGGTCTCACCGGAATCAATACAGCTCTGGAATACCGCAAATTCATTGGCTCTGAAATCTTCCGCACTTCTGTCTGTAGATGCCATGCCGTCCTTCGTGCTCTGGGTACTGCTGCCGATACCAGGGAACTGTCCGATACATGCGGTCACCTTCTGCTCCTGTAATCCTGCCTGCATATATCCTACAAAGGATGCCACATTGTCCGCTTCCGATCCGTAAGAACTGCTGCCTGCCGCATTTCCATCCACTACACTGAGATCTGCAGAAGGTGCGAAATCAAGATTAAAGCCCAGCTCTGCCAGATAAGTTCCCACCGTGGTTCCCGCTAGGTACGCATTGTTGGTATCTCCGGTAGCCCCGATGCTCTGGGGTGTATCCACTTTAGTGCCAAGGCCTGCCGCAGCTACCGCATCTGTATCGCTTCCCTCTCCGTCAATGGCAATAAACAGGGGATAGCTGGTATATAATTTGGTATTATCGATCATCTGCTTCAGCTGATCTGCAGACTGGATGTTTTTCGCAGCGTATACGATTCCACCTACCGGGTATTGGGATAACGCATCCTTGGTACCGTCTCCCGCCTGTACTGCCGCAGACACACCGGTGATCGATTCCGGCGTCGTAATGAATAATCCGGCTACCTTATCTTCCAGAGGCATGTTCTGGATGATTGCCTCATTGATAATGGTATCCAGCTTCTGCTCATCCGTGAGTTCCACCACTGTCTCCTGGCTTTCCGTCGGCGCCTGGATTGTCTCCTCATCCGAAAGGATCTCATCCACCTTGTTCTGCTGTTCTTCCTGATTACGACTCATGCTGGTAATCTTACTTACAGCAAAAGCAATTCCCACCGCCAGCAACAGGATCATAATACCTACAACCGTATATGCAATGATCTGATTTCTCTGTCTTCTCTTATGTCTGAGTTCTCTTTTGTCCTGCTGATTCTGTTCGTTTGTGTCCATTTTCATAACTCCTCTATCTGTACTATTCTTCTATTGTACATGATATCGGTAGGTTTTTCCACTGGAAAATTGTACAACTATTCAGAACCTCATTCGCAAAATAAAAAATCCAATATGGACTTACAAATGCAAGCATTTGACGACCATCCTGATTTTTTACTTGGCTCTGAATAGTTATACAACATTAAGAGAGCGTACCGATCATTCTTTCAATCAGTACGCCCTCTCAGACTACAGGCTCCAATGGCTTGCCCTCTCTTTCTTAAATTTGATCTTCCATTTTGTCTTTTGTTCTCTTTCCACTTTTCTTTTGTACGTATGTACTGTAATGTGAGATAATTCTTATCTTCTGTTGTTCATTACTTTTTCTTCTGTGTACTTGATGTTCTCTATGTAAATTGGTTCTCTTTGGTAGTTCTATTCAGTTGTACATCATGGAAGACTGTGGTAGGACTTTACTTGTTAGGTGGACTATACCTCTCTTTCTATAGATTCTTTTGTACTTCTCTCCCAACCTTCTTTGTTGGGTTGTTCCGTTTCTCTTTTGTTAAGTTTAATATAATACAAGGCTGTGCATTTGTCAACACATTTCTTGAAATATTTTAATTTATTTTCAATATTTTTACTGAATTGGCATATTTTTACATTTTTCGATATTTTATTGTGTATTGTCTGTCATTTTCGCCTAGTAAAAAGACTCCTGCAAGTCAATGCAGAAGTCTTTCTTTTCATTTTCCTTATACCTGCTGCAGACGTTGCAGTACTTCCTCTCGTTCCGGGATTGCACTGGCTGCGCCCTCTCTCGATACAGCAATGCTTGCCGCCATACTGGCAATGCTGAGTGCCCTGACCGGATCCTGTTCCTTCAGATACTCCGCAATGAAGTATCCGGTATAGGTATCTCCGGCTCCGGTGGTATCTACGGCATGGCAGGGATAAATCTTCTGAGGGATTATTTCTGCTCCCATGGTCAGTACTATCTCTGCCTGTGGGAATTTTGCCTGCATACTTGCAAGTACTTTCGCAGGATCTTTTTCACCGGTGAGTTGTCCTGCTTCCACTTCATTCAGGATAAACATGGATATTTTTGACAGATCACATGCCAGCACCTGATCGTCCATGGGCGACGGATTCAGGATGATCTTCATACCTTTTGCATAAGCACTGTCGATGATGTAGGGCAGATTGTTGATTTCATTCTGCAGAAGCAGATAATCTCCTTCCGAAAATGCCCCCAGCACTTCATCAATAAAGCTCTTCTCCATGCAGCGATTTGCTCCTGGATAGAGAATGATACAGTTCTGACCGTTTGTATCCACCTGGATGATTGCATTGCCGGTACGGGTCTCCACGTTGCGGATCAACCGGACATCTGCTCCACTGTCAGCACATACCTTACGCAGCATCTCGCCATCTTCTCCAATCTGACCGGCATGGAAGACCTCAGCTCCCGCCTTTGCCAGTGCAACTGACTGATTCAGGCCCTTGCCGCCGGGATGGATTGCCAGTCCCAGGGATGTCAGTGTCTCCCCGGGGGCTACAATGTGCGGCACCTGATAGGTATGATCCAGATTCAAGGAGCCAAAATTCAATACTTTCATAATAAACACCTATGTCTTTCCGTAACCTGTGGTCCACGGGACTCAGGTACAAATTTGTGACTAAAATGCCATTTCATAAATTTTACGACAATCGTCACGATTCAGATGTACGATGCCTCCGATAGAATGATCATCTCCCCGGAAAGCAATTCTGTCAAGCATATCTTCAATGCGATCCGTTGGAATGTTCATATCATGGAAAGAAATAGGCATACCCATGCTCTTAAAATACTCCTCCGTCTTCACAATACCTTCCTCTGCTGCCTGCAGGGTGTTGGTGCCATCCCAGTTCACGCCGAATACCTCTCTGGCATATCTGGCAAAACGTTCTGGCTTCTGACGGTACACATAGCGCATCCATGAACCCATGATGATCGACAGTGTTGCGCCGTGAGGAGTATCGTACAGAGCACTGAGTTCATTACCAATCTCATGAGTGCCCCAGTCCTGTACTCTTCCGATACCCACGGTGTTATTGTGGGCAATGGTTCCGATCCACATGATCTCTGCACGATATGTATAGTTCCGTCGGTCCTCCAGTAATTTGGGTCCGATATCCACTAACGTCCTTAAAATGCCTTCGGACATGCGGTCGATCACACCGATCTCATCATCCGGAGCGAAATAGCGCTCGCATACATGGGAAAACATATCTGTTACACCACAGGCTGTCAGGAATTTCGGTAGGGAATAAGTCAGTTCCGGATCCATGAACGCATACTTAGGACGCAGCACCGGATGACTGACTAAAAGCTTTTTACCCTCGTCAGTATTGTTCACTACTGCTACCTGGCTGGACTCACTTCCAGTTGCAGGGCAGGTTAAAAGAACAGCAACCGGCAGAGTGTGTTCCGGCTCTCTCTCTCCAATAAAATAATCCCATACATCACCTTCGGAGACAGTCCCCAGTCCGATGGCTTTGGCAGAATCAATGACACTGCCGCCGCCGATTGCCAATACGAGGTCAATCCCTTCCCTTTTTGCAAGCTCTATGCCTTCTCTTACCAGAGACAGACGGGGATTGGGCAAGACACCTCCAAGCTCGGCATGGGCTATGCCATTTGCTGTCAGCTGATCGCACACAGCCTGAAGTAGTCCCGTATCATAGAGATACTGACCATTATCATGGTGGATCAGCACTTTTTTCACGCCATCCTTTTTCAGGATTTCTCCAATCTGTTTCTCCGCACCTTTTCCAAAGATAAATCTCGTGTTGATGCAGATATCAAAATTATTCAGCATTATCTATTGTCCTCCTGTTCCAGTCGTTTTTTCAATTCCTCACCATTGGCCGCCAGCTCATCAGGACCTGTTTCCAACAGCTTATTTGTATCACCGTCCCCATAGGTTACACCGATACAGTGGATATGGTTCTCATGTGCTGCCGTTACATCACTGTAGGTATCTCCGATATATACGACACTCTCCCGTTCCATCTGTCCGGAGGCCATGACGTCCTCTATCACCTGAGCCTTGGACCGGATCACCTCTCCAAAAGAATCCGGAGAAAAGCATCCTTCAAATAGATCTGTCCATCCCTTCTTTTTCAGGATCCTTAACAAAGCTTCCTCAGGTTTTAGTGTGATAATATAATTCCGGACTCCGCAGACCCGTGCTTCTTCCAGGATCTCACGGATTCCCGGATATAGTTCTGTCTTCGGATATTCACTGATGGTACGGTAATGGATCGTCACCCATTCGTCAAATGTGGCTAGTTTTTCTTCACCCGGAAACGGGTGCACCTGCCGAAAGATTTCTCTCATCGGCTTACCGAGGTTGCTGTCGCAGCTTTTGAACTTCTCATCCATGCTGCCTCCCAGCTTACCAGGCGCATCTTCCAGAGAATCCCAGACACCTGCCCCTGTATTGGACAACGTTCCGTCAAACCACCACAGAATCACCTTGTATTTCATTCTAATTCCTTTCCTTACTGCCGGATCAGAATTCCCTGAAGCACTGTTTGCTCCACAGGGTTCCGACGACTACCAGCAGGGATCCTACAATGATGGGAACGGTAATTCCTACCCCCAGCATGAAGGATGTCATCACTGTCGAAATGATCGGCAGGAAGTTTGATACTAATACCACCAGAAGCATGTTTCCTTTCTTGATGGAAAGGTTCCATAAGGTATTCGCCAATGCACCCACTACGATACCGGCATATAGAATCTGTCCAATGAGGCTTACAGAAAAATTTCTCGGTTCATCCATAAATATGGAGATAATCCCTAAAATCGCTGCTGTCACGATCATGTAGATTCCAACGCCATCTACCTTTTTGGTTCCTACATACTTTTTCACCAGGTTAGTATACACTCCCCAGGAGATTGCTACCACAAAGCCCATTGCGTATCCCGCCAGATCCCCTCCGGACAGGATATTATCCGCAAAACTGCTCAAATGGAAGATATCCGCTCCGAGTTTGGCTACCACAATTCCCACAAAGCTTAAGGCTACACTGCAGATCAGCCACAGGGATGCCCTTGCATGTAAAATAGGAATCGTAAAGATCAGGGTAAACAATGGCCACAGGAACCGGATCAGTACCAATACGATCACTGACTCATCACTTTGTACCATGCTCATGGATACATAGGAGGATGCGGTGTATATGACGAACAGGCTTCCACATACCGTCCAGTATTTTCTGGGAACTTCACGGATACCGGTCAGTCCCTCTTTCTTGATCAGTTGCGTAACCAACACCACGATACCACCGATCAGATTGACCAGTGCGGCTGAGGTATATGCCCCCAGCCCGGTACTCAGATTTCTGGTAAAAATTGCGCTGGTTCCCCAGATGATAATGGTCAGGAAGCCTAGCAGTGTATAATAAAATTTAGATTTTGAAGCCATACGCTTTCCCCCTTGATCGTTATTTCTTAGTTATAATTTCTCAAGGTCGTATATAACAGCTCCATAAATCCGGGGAAGTCAAGTTCCAAAGCTGCCTCTGCGTTGGGCTTCTCACCACGGAAGTCCATCTGCGGCTCTCTGTACAGATCGATTGCAGGATCTACGCCGCGCAGATGTCTGTAGTCGCATACGGTCATACCACGGGTCAGTTCACCCTTCAGTTCAATATCGATATGCATCTCAGCGGACTTGATCAGGTTCGGATCGATCAGCCAGGCTACTGCACAGGCATCATGCATATTGGCACCGGTGAGTTTAGCACTTTTGACAGTAGAATCAATGAAGAACTCTGTCAGATCTGCTGCCAGATTAGCTGCTTTGGTACCGATTTTACGAAACTCTGCTACATGCTCTGCGGTCAGGCAGCACTGTCTGGTCAGGTTCAGCCCGGACATCTTTACATGGATGCCGGAATGGAACACCTTGTATGCCGCTTCGGGATCCACAAAAATATTGAATTCTGCAGTAGGTGTCCAGTTACCGAAGGTAACGGAGCCGCCCATGATGCTCAGCTCTTTGACTCTCTCTACGATTCTCGGCTCTCTGTGGATCGCGCAGGCAATATTGGTCAGGGGACCGGTAGCGATCAGGGTTACATCATCGGTATTCATAACGGTGTCGATGATGAAATCTACTGCGTGCTTGTTCTGAGGCTTTGCCACAGGCTCCGGAAGCACGGGACCGTCCAGTCCGGACTCACCGTGAAACTGGGGAGCAGTTACAAGAGGCACTACCATGGGACCTGAATTGCCTGGATATACGGGAATATCGGTCCGTCCCAGCACTTCCAGTACCTTCAGTGCATTCTTGGTTACATTCTCTAATGTACAGTTACCGCCAATGGTCGTAATACCCAGAACATCCAGATGCTGTACAGCTAACATGATCGCAAAGGCATCATCATGCCCCGGATCACAATCCAGGATAACTTTCTTTTTTTCCATATATAAAAACCTGCCTTTCTAAACCAGTTCGAAATCAGTTTATTTATTTTCTGCCAGAAATGCTTCCAGTTCCTCGGTATTTGGTGAATTTCTTGCACCCTTTCTCATAACGGTGTATCCGGATACTGCGTTACCGCGGATCAGGCACTCGCGTAAATTCATGCCCGCAAGTCTTCCACTGATAAATCCGGCATTATACACATCTCCCGCACCTACGGTATCTTCCACTTTCACCGAAAATGCAGGTACGTATTCCTCGCCCTCTTTCGAGAAACTATAGGATCCTTCCTTGCCATTTCTGACGATGACAACTCTCTCTTCGGAAACGAGTGCTTTTGCATTTTCCCGCCAGTCTCTGCCCTCGCCGAGATACTTGAACTCATCATTTCCGGAGCCTAACAGATAGGTCGTATAGCGGATGACTTCTCTCACCGCTTTCTCATACTCCGGATCTAACTGTCCATCGTCCACCCGTAAATTCAGATCAAAGGAGGTCGGTACTCCTGCTTCATAAGCTTTTTTAAATATCTCAATAATTTCTGTGCGTGCAGATGTGTCATATACCAGAGACATTCCGGAGGAATGGACCCAGTCGGCTGCTTCGATCTTTTCAAACGGCACCTTGTCTCTCTCGAGTACCTTAAATGCCTGATCTACTCTGGGCCAGCCCCACAGATATCTCTCTCCGTTCTCATCAATAAAGGCAAAGACTCCCACGGTATTTAACTTCGGATCCACGATCAGGTCAGCGGTATTCACGCCCTGTTCCTTGAAATCCTTCTGAATATACTTACCGTACTGATCATCTCCGATGGTTCCGAGAAAGCTGACCGGAAGTCCCAGCTTGGCCAGTGCCACGGCAGTGTTTGCACTTGTACCGCCACCGACCAGCTCAGGGTTAGGATAGTCTACCAGTGTCCTCTCTTCATTTAAAAAACGGGGATACGGTACGATGATGTCCACATTTGCATCGCCAACTACATATATATCACGCATTTAAGGATGCCTCGATGAATGCTTTTACTTTCACCGGATCCTTGCAGCCGCCGGTTCTGTCCTTCTCATCGTCGTAGTTGGTCCAGCTGTAGGAATCTACGCCGTAAGGATGCGTGATATGGATTGCCTCTGCCACGTTGTCTGCATCCAGTCCACCTGCGATGATGCAGGGAACCTTGGTGCTCTCAACAATCGCCTTGTCGCTCATTCTGTCATGTGTCAATCCTGTCGCACCGATATCACCTGCTTCCGGTGCCTTGGTATCGATCAGGAAGAAATCCGTCACCGGCTCGTAATCCTTAATGTACTGCATTACCTTCTGCTCCTCTAAGGGAACTCCTGCCAATACCGGGATTGCCTGCATGATCTTCAGTCCGGGGAATCTGTCTCTTAACTCCTGTACCTGTGCCGGAGTGATTCCTTCGATATCGCCGGAGAGATGAAGTACGTCGGGACATACCACCTTCAGGTTTTCGGTAATCTCATCAATATCCTCAGCTACTGTAAGTCCTACCTTGACAGCCTCAGGCTGTACTCCTTCGAAGATTTCTTTCGCCTTTTCACAGGTCAGCTGTCCGGGTGTTCTCTTGATCTTACCATAGGATACTCCGATATGATGTCCTCCCATATCTATGACCATTCTTGCATCCTCTACTGTTCTGATACCGTAAATCTGAATGATTACATTTGCCATTACTATTTACCCTTCCTTTCTTCAAATACCTTCATAAAAGCTTCTGTAGTAAATACAGTTTCCTTAAACCCTGCGCCCTGTGCCACTTTAGTGATGGGCGGAGGTGTTACAAAGCTCTTCTTCAGTGTCTCAACCTGTGCAAATACTTCCTCAACCGGTCCATCTAACAACACCTGCCCTTTGCACATTACAATGATACGCTTAAAGTTATCTACTACGAATTTCATATCGTGGGAAATGGTGATACAGAGCTTTCCATTTTCCTTTAACTGACGGATGATCTCGCGGAGACGGATATTACCTGCCACGTCCTGTCCACAGGTAGGCTCATCGAAGATGACTGCCTTGGGATCCATCATAATGATGGCACCGATGGTACAGAACTTTTTCTCTGTTGAGGTCAGGTCAAAGGGATGCATATCCAGCTTGTCCTTCAGTCCTACAAGCTCTGCTACCCATTCGATTCTTTTCTGGATCTCGTCCTCTGGCATACCTATCTGATTGGGCCCGAACTCAAACTCCTTGCGGACAGATTCCAGAAACAGCTGATCATCCGGGTTCTGGAATACATATCCTACCTCTTTAGACCATTTTGCAGTAGATCGGTTGTTGATATCTTCTCCGTTGATCAGCACTTCTCCTGAGGTGGGACGCAGAATTCCATTGAAATGTTTTACTATAGTGGTCTTGCCTGCACCATTCTGACCGATGATAGCGACAGGCTCAGTCCCTTCTATTACAAGATTGATCCCCTTTAAGGCTTCATCTCCGGTAGGATAAACGTGCTTCATATTCTTTAATTCGATCTTCATCCTTTCAAAGCCTCCTTTACGAGTTCAATCGTGGGTTCCTCTGTAACCTCGATCTCACGATCGGTATAACCTTTTTCTTTCAGTGCATTGCAGATCTTGACGTAATCGGGCACTCCGATATGATGAGCCACGATGTCGGGATTGCCAAAGATCTTCTTAGGCTCGTCGATTGCCACAACTTCTCCGGCATCCAGTACCATGACCTTGTCTGCACATCTTGCGACACGCTCCATCTCATGGTCTACCATGATAACCGTGATTCCGTTCTTATTCAGATCCTTTACAATATCGAAAATCTCTTCACTTCCCAGAGGATCCAGCTGTGTCGTACATTCGTCCAGTACGAGGATCTTGGGCTCCATGATAAAGGTGGAACCGAAAGCTACTCTCTGTACCTGACCACCGGACAGCTCCAGGGGATTTTTGTGAATGATGTGATCGATTCTCATCAGTTTGGCTACAGTATCCACCTTTTTGATCATTTCTTCTCTTGGGATACCGCTGTTGCCCAGACCATATGCCAGTTCCTCAGCTACGGTACCTGCCGTATAGGACAGCTGGTTGAAGGGATTCTGGAATACCAGACCGATCTTTGTGGACAGATCAGCGATCGTGCTGTCTTCCACTACGCTTCCGTCGATTGTCACGCTGCCGGACATCTTACCTACGAAATAGTGAGGGATCAGCCCTACCAGTGCATTACACAGGGTGGATTTACCGGAGCCGTTTGCTCCTATAATACAGAAGAAGCTGCCTTCTTCTACCTGGAAGCTTACATTTTTCAGTGCCTTATGCTTCGTCTGACGATATTTAAAACTAAAATCTTTTACATCAACTACTACTTTACCCATCTCGTCACCGCCTTTAAATAATATTAAGCTTCATCAGAATCGTAAGGATCAAAACGATCACGAAGAATGCGATCAGCAGAACCTTCAAGATCTTGTCCGCCTGGGATTTGGTCACTTCCACATAGGTGGTCTGCTTTACATTCTTGATACCGAATCCTCTGGTCTCCAGTGTCATTCCTCTCTCCTGTGCATCTGTCAGGGAGGACATAACTACCGGTCCTAACAGAGGGATGAATGCTTTGATTCTGCCGGACAGGCTTCCGCCGGTCTCAACGCCTCTGGCGCTCTGTGCTTCCTGGATCACACTCATTCTTCTCTGCATCTGCGGAACTACGTTCAGACTTGCCAGTACCAGATATCCGGCCTTCGGATTCAGTCCGGAGGCTGTCAGCGCTGCTACCAGCTTACCGGTATATGTAGTTTTGTTCATAATATAGAAGGTACCGAGGAATACTAACAGGGTGGTAACGATCTTCAGTGCATACAATGCACCCTCCTCACAGAATTTTGCAAATCCCAGATCAAAGATCACGGTCTCATTCTTAGGACTATAACAGCCCTGTATGAACATCAGCATAACCGTAATGGGAATTCCAAAACCAAATATCATTTTTGCAAAAGGAACCAACATTTTTGCCATTGCTGCCACGAAAAATAAGCCGATGATGATCACAATACCCAGCCATGAATTAGGGAAAATCAGAGTTCCCAGACCCAGGGAGAATATAGCCAGGATTTTGGTCATAGGATTCAATGCCTCAATGGCCGTATTCTTCGGGACAAAGTTATTTGTTACTTTAGCCATTTACAAACCTCCGTTTAGACAAAGAGGGTACCCAGTTATCCATCAGATTAATTAGCTGTTTTAACAACTTTTCTTCACCAGCTAGCAATATGAAAGAAATTGGATACCCACTTTCAGTTCAATAATCATTTCTTGATTTCGAATCAATCCTCATCGTCATCATCTGTTGCATCAGATGCATACTGGCTCAAGAATCTCTTAGGGATCTTCTTAACGATCACATATGCAATGGCAAATGCGATTGCCTTGTCGATCAGATTCTCGATCATTGAGGAAGAGAATACGGAAACCATGATATCCTTGGTAGCTGCGATCAGAGTTGCAGTTACTACGGAAGTACCGGTTACACCTGTAGCACCACCATATACAAAGATGGTGATCAGGGAAGCGGAAATCGTATTGGTCAGGGAGCAGGCCAGCCAGGTCAGGATCACACCCCAGATCTTCTTGAAGAAACCTGCCTTAACCATATAACCGGTTACCAGACCACAGAGGATACTTACTAAGGAATAAGGTAAGTATACAGGGTTAGCTACCAGAGCCAGGAACACGTTGGTCAGCAGACCACACAGTGCGGATACCCAGGGACCTGACAGACATGCGATAACGATCGTACCGATCATATCAAGGAATAAGGGCAGCTTCAGTGTGGAACACAGTGTTCCGCCGATCAGGTTGATACCTACAGCGATCGGGATCAGTACCAGAGATTTGGTTGAAAACTGAGCCTTTAAGCTTTCCATAAAAGTCATTTTCTTTTTCTTTTGATTTGCCATACGTTTACCCTCCACGTTTTTAAAATCTTTATCAACTTATAAGTTGTATTACAAGTTGTAAATATTTAAAATATCATGCGGCGCCTGCATGATATTTTAGTTCTGACTTAATTTCCCGCAGTATCTTCTCCTTTGAAGTTATCATCGAACGTTTCATCTTCGATCGCCTTCAGGGACTCTCTGGTGATCTTGCGGAGCCTTTTGGCATCTCTTGCCTTAATGCACTCTATGATCTGTGTATGGAACGTAACTCCTTCTTCCGCTCCCTTCTTCGTTACGGTAAAAGAAAGAGCAGAATTCAGGATGTCCTTGGTAATATTGCTGATCTTAATGATAAATGGGTTCCTCGTGATCTCATACATCTTCATGTGAAACTCGATATCGTATTGTTTGTACTTATTGATGTTCCATCGTTCACAGTACTGACGCATTTTTCCAGTCAGCCGCTCCAGAACCTTAATATCGGTATCTGTAGCTCTCTCGATCACGGCATCTATAATGCCGACCTCCATGATCTTACGATATTCCAGTACAGACTTCACATCCTCATTATCCATCATGAGCATCGGAGTCATGGATTTCAGATAACTGTTGGAATTGACATTTTTCACAAAAGATCCCTTGCCCTGATAAGTCTCCACCAGATTGATCGCCACCAGCTTCTGAATTGCTTCCCTCACAGTGATCCGGCTCACTCCCATTGCCTTCGTCAGCTCGTTCTCCGAAGGTAACTTCTCACCTGGCTTCCATTCACCACTCTGGATCTTGGACAGCAGCTGTTGAAAAACCTGCTCCTTGATATCCTGTTTTTTTAAATATTCAAAGCCTTCTGCCCCCATTAACGTTTCCCATTTTACCTTTGTTTTCAAGTTTGCTTTTAACTCATTGGTATTTCGTTTGCTTGTAACTATATCATAAACCTTTTTCTGATTTTGTCAATCTGTTTTAGCAAATTTGTAAGTTGTATTACAAGTTGCATGCATTGTTTTGTGCACTATTAACAATATATTTTTGAATAGTGCACAAATTTTGTTGTTACATTTCGCAGCATTTTCTATTTTTCATTTTTTAGTACATTCGTAAGTTATATTACAAGTTTTTTAGTTTCTCTGATCCCGCTTTTGCATGGCTCGTTACACGGCAAACTGGCTATTGTACAGATTCGCGTAGAATCCACCCTGTGCCAGGAGGGTTTCATGGTTGCCCTGTTCGATGATATTGCCGTCTTTCATTACCAGGATGACATCAGCGCTCTGGATGGTGGAGAGTCTGTGGGCTACGATAAAGCTGGTGCGGCCTTCCATCATCGTGGCAAATGCATTCTGGATCTTGATCTCGGTACGGGTATCGATGGAGGAGGTTGCCTCATCGAGGATCAGCATGGGAGGCAGGCACAGCATGACTCTGGTGATACACAGAAGCTGTTTCTGTCCCTGGGACAGGCTGCCGCCGTCTTCGGTGATCACGGTGTCATACCCTTGGGGCAGTCGCTTGATAAAGCTATGGGCATGGGATGCCTTGGCTGCTGCGATGATCTCTTCCTCGGTAGCGTCCGGTTTACCCATGCAGATGTTGTCACGGATAGTGCCGGAACGTAACCAGGTCTCCTGCAGCACCATACCGTAATTGGTACGGAGACTTCCTCTGGTGATATCCCGGATGTCGGTACCATCCACCTTAATGGAGCCGGAGTTCACATCGTAAAAACGCATCAACAAATTGATCACGGTGGTCTTACCGCATCCGGTAGGGCCTACGATGGCAACTCTCTGCCCGGGTTTTACCTGCAGGTTAAAGTTCTGGATCAGCTTCTTCTCCGGTACATACTGGAAATATACATCCTTCAGATCTACGTTGCCCTGAGCCTCTTCTAATACTCTTGCATCCGCGGCATCGGGCACCTGGGGTTCCTCGTCGATCAGTTCGAAGATACGTCCGGCACAGACAAAAGCGTTCTGCAATTCTGTTACCACGCCGGAGATCTCATTGAAGGGCTTGGTGTACTGGTTCGCATAGCTTAAAAAGCAGGACAGACGACCTACGCTGATACCGCCCTTGATGGCTACGAGCGCACCGAACACACCGACACCGGCATATACCAGACTGTTAACGAAACGGGTCGCCGGGTTCGTAATGGAGGAGAAAAAGATAGCTTTCAGAGAGCATTTCTGCAATCTGCCGTTGATCTCTCCAAACTTGCTCTTCACCGCTTCTCCTCTGGAAAAGGTATTTACGATCTTCTGGTTGTCGATCATTTCCTCAATCAGGGAAGTCTGCTCGCCTCTGGTCTCGGACTGCTCCTTGAACATGGAATAGGTCTTGGTTGCAATGAATTTTGCCACCAGGAAAGATACCGGAGTGATACATACTACTACCAGTGTGATGGGCACATTGGTCACCAGCATGAATCCCAGCGTACACAGGATCGTCAGTACCCCGGTGAATAACTGGGTAAATCCCATCAGCAGACCGTCTGCGAAAGTATCCACGTCCGCAATGACACGACTCACGATATCACCGTAAGCATGGGCATCCAGATATTTTAAGGGCAGGATCTCCAGCTTCGCAAAAGCATCCGTACGGATATCCCGGATCACATGATAGGTAATATAGTTGTTGCAGGTGTTCATGATCCACTGGCCGACTGCTGTGATGATCATTGCGATGGCAATTTTTTTCATAATAGAAAAAATACCCGGCATATCTACCTGTCCCTTGCCGATGATCAGATCCACCGCATTACCGGTGAGGATAGGGATATATAAGGTCAGTAATACAGTCAGGCCTGCTAACAGCAGGGAGAGTACCAGTGCCGGTGTATATTTCCGGATATATTTCAATACCCGCTTCATCGTCTCTTTGTTATTTTTCTTCTGCATTACCGAACACCTCCTCTCTGTTCAGGGTACTGGGAATAATAAATCTCCTGATATACCGTACAATCCTTCAACAATTCATCATGGGTTCCCACACCTGCGATCTCACCGTCATCCAGTACGATGATCTTGTCCGCATGGCGGATCGTGGAGGCACGCTGGGATACGATAAAGGTTGTGGTCTTATCTTCCAAAGTACGGATTGCTGCACGGAGTTTTGCATCCGTTGCATAGTCCAGTGCGGAAGCGCTGTCATCCAGGATCAGAATCTCGGGATTTCTGACCAAGGCTCTTGCGATCGTCAGACGCTGTCTCTGTCCACCGGAGAAGTTCTTACCGTTCTGTGCCACAGTTGCATCTAACTTTCCGGGCTTACCGTCTACCACTTCCGATGCCTGTGCCAGTTCCAGTGCTTTCCACATCTCCTCTTCGGTAGCGTCTGGCTTGCCCCACTGGAGGTTGCTGCGGATCGTTCCCTTGAACAGGACTGCCTTCTGCGGTACGACGCCGATACGTCCGCGCAGTTCCTAATCACTCATGGTCCGGATATCTCTGCCTTCCAACAGGATCTCACCTTCTGTCGCCGGATAGAAACCTGGGATCAGATTCACCAGGGAGGTCTTACCGGAACCGGTACCTCCGATGATACCTACGGTATCGCCACGGTTTACGGTGAAGTTCATATCCTGCAAAGTAGGTGCTCCGGCTCCCTGATAAGTCAGGGATACATGTTTGAAGTCTAAGAAAGGTGCGCTCTTATCTACCTTATCCGCTAGTTTCTGATTCTGCGCTCCCACATATGCAGCATCTGCGCCGATATCGAAAACGGAAGCTACACGTTCTGCACAGGCCAAAGCCTTGGTCATGGTCACGATCAGGTTTGCCAGCTTCACCAGCTCTACCAGTATCTGGTTCATATAGTTGATGATCGCTACCACCTCACCCTGGCTTAAGTTACCGATATTGACCTGTACCGCACCGGTATAGATTAGGGCAATGATAGCACCGTTTACGATGACATAGGTCACAGGATTCATGCAGGCACTGATCTTACCTACGAAGATCTGCATGGCGGACAATGCCTCATTGTTCTCCCGGAATCGCTCTTCTTCCTTCGCTTCCTGATGGAATGCACGGATGACACGGACACCGGTCAGATTCTCTCTGGTGATGCCCAATACCTGATCCAGCCTGGACTGCACCTTTTTGTACATAGGGATTGTGGATAAAATAATACCGAATACCACAACGGACAATAATGGAATTGCCACCACGAAGATCAGTGCACATTTCACATCAATGGTAAATGCCATGATCATGGCACCGAATACGATGATCGGGGAACGTAAGAACAGACGTAAGGTCATATTGATGCCGGACTGCACCTGGTTCACATCACTGGTCATACGGGTGATCATGGTGGAAGTTCCCGCCTTATCAATATCCGTAAAACTCAGATCCTCAATATGATCAAACAATGCCTGACGCAGCTGGGTAGAAAATCCCACTGCCGCCTTGGCTGCGAAAAACTGTGCCGTAATGGACGAAGCCAGTCCCACTACACCAAGGAGTAGCAGGAGCAGTCCCATTTTCCCGATATAACCCATGTTCCGGTTGGAAATACCATAGTCAATAATATTTGCCATTACCAGAGGAACCAACAGTTCAAAAAATGCTTCCAGCAGTTTGAACAACGGTGCCAGGATAGACTCTTTCTTGTAATCCTTTAGGTACATCATTAATCGCTTCATAAAGTCCTCATTTCTATGCATTTTCTATGTTTTACTATTTCCCGTTTTCCTTGAATTTAACACTTCTGCTGTTCCGTAGCAGACCGCCAGAGAATACCCCGCTTCCAAAATCTGTTCCCGGAAGCATATCTTCTTTTCCTTCCAACTGCGCTCGTCGGAAAAGTCTTCTCCCACGACGCTGCCGATCCCCTGTCCGGTATATTTGCCGTAGGCTTCTTTTCTGCTCCACAAGCGGTAGAACAGCTCGGTCCGTTTCTCCACGCCCGTCTCCTGCAGCAGTTTCCACTCTTCCTTTGCGAAAAAACGCTCTGCCGTACGATCTTTGAAGGAAACCCATTTTTGGATATCCACTCCCACTTCTCCGTCGCTGACCCCACAGACCACATAGTCTCCGGAATGGGACAGATTAAATTTCTTCGGAAAATTTACAATCTGCGGTTTGCCCTGTTCTCCATATTTATAGGAAAAAGAGAAGGGGGGCGTCTGCTCTCTGAA
>OGEE01000952.1_pt1 | contig 17039 bp, 18 predicted proteins | sample 1570571 | NCBI WGS metagenome assembly OGEE01 (sample SAMEA2582169, study PRJEB24529) | metagenome | biome: Human gut stool | place: China | collected 2011
CCTTATGGCAAAGAATATCAAAGAGGCACAGTCTTGTATAATGCCTGTGTATATTTTAGTTATGTTTGCGGGAATGATAACAATGTATTCGGGAGACGTAACTTCAGGCAGTTATATGATACCTGTATATAACACCTCAGCTGCATTCAAAGGTATATTTGAAAGGACAATCACAATGAACCAGTACCTTACGTCAACGATAATAACTTATGCGGTTGCGGGAGTAATGGTATGTCTTATGGCTAAGGCGATGAACAGTGAAAAAATAATGCTTAACGCATAAAAGAGGTCATATATGTTAAATGTTGTATTTGATATGGATGGAGTTCTTTTCGACACCCAGAAAGTGTATACAAGAACATGGCGTGAAGTAGCCGAAATACTTCACATAGATAATTTTGAGGTTCCGTTAAAACTCTGTATCGGAAGAAACAGGGTTGACCAGGTGGATATTCTCAAATCACATTGCGGTGAAGACTTTCCGTTTGATGAATTCTACGATTTAAAGGAAAAAATATTTACGGGTCACATTGAAGAAGATGGAGTTCCCCTTAAAAAAGGAACCAAGCTTATCCTTGACACTCTTAAAAGTATAGGTGCGAAGGTTGCCATTGCCTCATCTTCAAGAAAAGATGTGGTGCTTCATCATCTTGATGAAACGGGACTTACAGGATATTTTGATGTAATTATCGGCGGAGATATGGTAGAACACAGTAAACCCTTCCCTGATATATACCTTAAAGCCTGTAAAGAACTTAAATGCAATCCACATGACACCTATGCCGTGGAGGATTCTTATAACGGAATTGAATCGGCTGTTAAGGCGGGACTTAAAACGATAATGATTCCTGATAGTCTGCCTCCGGTCAAAGAATATGACAGCAAAATATTTACAAGATTTGATTCACTTGTGGAACTTTCGGAATATTTTGCCATAAGAGCACTTATGGAGAAGTTGTGGCAGAAGTATGATTATGCCTCAATTCTTTTTGAAAACAGCACAGGAAGAAAATATTCCGTTTCAGGCAGGGGACTGTCTGCATCACAGGATAAAATATCCTGCGCAAGAGGGTATGTCCTGCGTGTCCACGGCAGAAACCGCCTTGTGGAACATTCTTTTAACTCGCTTAAAGTCAGTGATTTAGAAGAAATTATTGCCCGGATAGAAAATCTTTTTGATAAGGCAGAGGAACTTAAAGAGAATTTTACCATTGAAGATACGGAACGTATGGAGGATGAAGCATTACATTCTTTTTCGGAAAATGACATGAGTCACAGTCCGGAAGTTCTCGGGGATAAGGCAATCCTTGACAAACTCACCGAATTAAGGCAGAAAGGTCTTGATGCTGACGGACAGATTATTGACTGCACGATTAATTCTTCCTTCAAAAAGAGCAGAAAAATTTTTATCTCCAAAAACAGGGATATGTCCCAGAATATTTTATGGATGACCTGTGCCATGTCAATGATGGCAAAAAAAGGTGATATTGTAAGAAGTTATTTTAAATCGTATTCAGGAATGAATGGTTATGATGTGCTTGATTCATTGGAAGCAGACATTAAAAACGTTGCCGGGAATACGGTTAAGCTGCTTATGGCAGAAAAGATTACGCCGGGCAGATACGAATGTATATGTACGCCTGAGGTAACGGGGATGATAGTCCATGAAGCCTTCGGTCACGGCGTTGAAATGGATATGTTCGTAAAAGACAGGGCACTTGCCAAGAGTTTTATCGGCAAAGAAGTTGCTTCCGGACTTGTAACCATGCATGACGGAATGGGAGCAGAAGAAGTTGCCACCTATGATTTTGATGACGAAGGAACCTGCGGTCACGATACCGTAATTATTAAAAACGGAATCCTGCGGACGGGAATTTCGGATGCCAAGACAGCCGGTATCCTTAAGACAAAAGGAACGGGCAACGGCAGAAGAGAAAATTACGAGCATAAGGCATATACAAGAATGACCAATACCTATTTTGAAGGCGGCAAAGACAGACCGGAGGATATGATTAAATCCATAAAGTATGGTTTTATGCTTGAAAATGCAACCTGCGGAATGGAAGACCCTAAAAACTGGGGAATACAGTGTATGGTAAATATGGCAAGAGAGATAAAAGACGGAAAATTTACGGGCAGAATCTTTTCACCGGTTGTGCTTAGCGGATATGTTCCGGATTTGTTAAAATCCATATCAATGATGTCAGAGACTCCTGAACTTAACGGAGGCGGATATTGTGGAAAAGGTTATAAGGAATGGGTTAAAGTATCCGACGGTGGTCCTTATATTAAAGCAGAAATAGAACTGGGGTAATTGAAATGGTATCAGAAATAGTTGAAATACTTCACGAACTAAATATAGTTGATTACAATATCTATGACGAGAATAGAAAAGCATTTGAGATGTATTTTGTAAAACAACGTCTTGATATGACAAGAGACAAGGAAGTAAGAGAAATACGACTTCGTGTTTACAGGAATTTCGAGGAAAATGGTACAGAATATCTCGGAAATTCAGATGTGTACTTATATCCGGGAATGGATGGGGATGAGATAAGGGAACTTATAGAAAGTGCGTGGGAATCCGCTCTTTATGTGAAGAATCCATATTACAGGCTGCCTGAAAAAGTAATCGATAAAAATACGGAAAAAGTATTTGACGGCTGTGAAAGCGTTATTGAAATGGCGAAGGCTCTTTATTCTGCCGAGGATGAAGTTAAGGATGCCTTTATTAATTCAGCTGAATTTTTTGGAGAAACCAGGACTGTAAATATAATAACCGGAAAAGGCTCCGATATATCTTATACATCAGGAAAAATAACCGGCGAATTTGTTGTCCAATGCAAAAAAGAGAATGATGTGGAATTGTATGCTGATTTTTCTTATTATGACATGGAGAAAGAAAGCATCAGAAAAAAGTGCGCAAAACAGCTTAAACTGGCAGTTGAAAGAGAATCGGCAAAACGAAGTCCGGCAGATTATTCAGGTTATCCCATTGTGCTTACGGATTCCTATGTTAAGGAATTTCTGAAATTCTACCTTATGAGAAGCAATGCAGCGTATGTATATCCCGGATATTCGGATTACAAAGAAGGTTATGATATTATGTCCGATATAAGCATAGAGGGGGTGCCGGAATATCCGTACAGTGCAGAGGGCGTTAAAACCGGATCCCGTATGATAATAGAACACGGTATTGTCAAAAACATCCACGGCAATGTAATGCACTTGTCATATCTTAACAGACCGTATATAGGAATGTACGAGAATTTACATTGTGTATGTAACGGCGAACCAATGGACAGACTTCTTAACGGAAAATACATTCTGGTAAAAAACTTCTCCGATTTCCAGATGGATCCGCTTACAGGCGATTTTGGCGGTGAGTTCAGACTTGCCGAGATATCTGATGAGAATGGAAAAAGAATTGTCACAGGAGGAACCGTAACAGGCAATATCCTTAAAAATGCAGATAAAATCAGATATTCCGGTGAATACTTTAAAGAAGGATTATATGTTGGTCCTTCAGCTGTAAAAATAGGTTGAATACTCTGACAAAATAATGATAAAATAATCAAAACTGTATAGACTTTACAGAAAAAGGAAAAGAAATATATGTTAGAATTACAAAATATATCATATCAGGTTGATGAAGAAGGCAAAGACAAAGAAATTATTAAAGACATAAGCCTTAAAATAGATGGAAGATTTACGGCGATAACAGGGCCTAACGGCGGCGGAAAGTCAACACTTGCGAAGATAATCGCAGGAATTGTCACGCCTACATCGGGTAAGATCCTGCTTGACGGCGAAGATATTACAGAACTGTCAATTACTGACAGGGCAAGAAAAGGAATCAGTTTTGCATTCCAGCAGCCGGTAAGATTTAAGGGAATAACCGTAAAAGATCTTATAACTCTTGCCGCAGGCGAGCCCATCAATGCGGGCAAAGCCTGTGAGTACCTTTCGGAAGTGGGACTTTGTGCAAGGGAATACATTAACAGGGAAGTTAATGCGAGTCTTTCAGGCGGCGAACTTAAGAGAATAGAGATTGCAATGATTCTTGCAAGAGGCACATCTGTATCGATTTTCGATGAGCCGGAAGCAGGAATTGACCTTTGGAGCTTTAACAATCTTATTGATGTTTTTGAAAAGATGCATGAAGAGACCAAGGGTTCAATTATCATAATCTCCCATCAGGAAAGAATACTTAACATTGCCGACCGTATTATAGTAATTGCTGATGGCAAAGTGGCAGCTTCAGGCGGACATGAGATGTTGCCAACTCTGCTTGGCAGCGGTAATGCAAAAGAATCATGTAAGAAAATGGAGGCAAGGTAATATGGACCAGATACAGAAAAATCTGCTTGCGGAAATTGCGGGACTCCATGAAGTGCCTGCAGGTGCTTATAATTTCAGGGTCAACGGAGCGGCAGCAGGAAGAAATACAACATCCAATATTGATATAGTAACCAAAACGGACAAGCCGGGAATAGACATTATTATCAAGCCCGGAACCAAAAATGAAAGTGTCCACATTCCTGTTGTTTTAAGCCAGACAGGGCTTGACGACCTCGTATATAACGATTTTTATGTAGGAGAAGGAAGTGATGTGTTAATTGTGGCAGGCTGCGGAATCCATAACGGCGGAGATAAGAAATCATCACATGACGGAATCCATACATTTCATATCGGCAAAAATGCCAGGGTCAGATATGTGGAAAAACACTATGGCGAGGGTGATGGCAATGGTTTGAGAATTATGAACCCTACCACGGTTGTTGATATTGACGAAAACGGCTATATGGAAATGGAAACCACCCAGATTAAAGGAATAGATTCCACTGACAGAATTACCAAGGGCAGGTTAGGAGATGGGGCAGCTTTTATTGTTAAAGAAAAGATAATGACCCATGGTAAACAATATGCAAAGACAAGCTTTGAGGTAGAGCTTAACGGAAAAGGTTCAAGTACCAATGTTATATCACGTTCGGTTGCAAAGAATGATTCCACACAGGTATTTTATGCCAAGATAGACGGAAATAATGAGTGCGCCGGACATTCGGAGTGTGATGCCATTATTATGGACAATGCTTCTGTCAAGGCAATTCCTGAGATAACTGCCAATTCCGTTGAAGCAAGTCTTATACATGAAGCAGCTATCGGTAAAATAGCAGGAGAGCAGCTCATTAAATTAATGACATTGGGATTAACCGAGGCTGAAGCAGAGGAACAGATTGTAAACGGATTTTTAAAATAGAGGAATTAATACATGGAAAACAACAGTTTATATTTAATTAAAAACGGACATGTGCTTGACCCTGCATCAGGCAAAGACGGCATATATAACATCGTGGTAAAAGACGGAATAATAGCAGCCGTTGATAATGACAGCCATGATGAAATAGACAACGTTATTGATGCAGCAGGGTGTTATGTAATGCCGGGACTTATTGACCTTCATGTTCATTTCAGGGAACCGGGTTTTGAATACAAAGAGACAATAAAAACAGGTTCTCTTGCAGCAGCAAGGGGAGGAGTGACAACCGTTCTTCCTATGCCTAATACAAAGCCGGTAATTGACAGTGTGGAAATGGTGCGCAGGGTTAATGATATAATTAAAAGAGATGCCGTAGTCAATGTACTTCAGGTAGCTTCCGTTACCATGGGACAGGAGGGAAAAGTTCCTGTTGATGTGGAAGCTTTAAGAGAAGAGGGCGTTGTCGCAATAAGCGAGGACGGCAAATCAGTTATGAACGCAGAAGTATACAGAGAGGCTATGTATCGTGCCGCTGACTGCGGAATGGTGGTATTAGCCCATTGTGAAGATAAGAACATGGTAAACGGCGGTGCCCTCAATGAAAGTGCCAAATCAGAAGAACTGGGAATTAAGGGAATAACCAATGCCGTTGAAGATGTGATTGTGGCAAGAGACATTCTTTTAGCCAAAGAAACAGGCTGCAGGCTTCATCTCTGTCATTGCTCAACCAAAGACAGTGTTAAGATGATAAAAATTGCCAAAGAGGACGGCATAGATGTTACCGGAGAGGTATGCCCTCACCACTTTACATTATGTGATGAAGACATTCCTTGCGATAATGCGGACTACAAGATGAACCCGCCTTTAAGAGGACGTGAAGATGTGGAGGCTCTTAAAAAAGGTCTTAAAGATAACATCATGGATGTAATTTCAACAGACCATGCCCCTCATTCTGAAGAAGAAAAGAAAAAGCCTATAAGCGAGGCTCCGTTTGGAATAACAGGACTTGAGACAAGTCTCTGCCTTACATACACAGAGCTTGTGCTCGGCGGAGTCCTTACTCCTATGCAGATGGCAGAGAAGATGAGTTACAATCCCGCAAGAGTAATCGGTATCGACAGAGGAACTCTTTTACCCGGAGCAGTTGCCGATATTACAATAATGGATAAAGATAAAGAATTTGTCATTGACAGAAAAGATTTCGTATCAAAGGGGCACAATACTCCTTTTGACGAAAAGAAAGTTAAAGGAAAAGTAATGCTTACCATGGTAGGCGGTAAAATAGTATACAAGGAGAACAAAATATGATTAACCAGTTAGTTGAAAAAATCAAGAAAACAAATGCACCTGTTGTAGTAGGTCTTGACCCTATGCTCTCTTATATTCCTGAGCATATCCTTAAAAAGTCTTATGACGAATACGGCGAGACACTTAAAGGTGCTGCCGAAGCGGTATTTGAGTATAATAAAGGAATTGTAGACAATATTTATGATATTGTTCCTGCAGTCAAGCCACAGATTGCCATGTATGAGCAGTTTGGTATTGAAGGACTTGCAGCATTTAAGAGAACTGTTGATTACTGCCATGAAAAAGGACTTGTTGTTATCGGTGACATCAAGAGAGGTGATATCGGTTCGACTTCCACAGCCTATGCGGTAGGACATATCGGTAAAGTTACGGTAGGAAGCAGGACATATACTCCTATTGATGAAGATTTTGTAACTGTTAATCCATACCTTGGAAGTGACGGAATCAAGCCTTTTATAGATGTATGTAAAGAGAATGACAAGGGTATTTTTGTACTTGTTAAGACTTCTAATCCATCAAGCGGAGAATTTCAGGACCGCCTTGTGGACGGAAGACCACTTTATGAACTTGTGGGAGAACAGGTTGATAAATGGGGACAGGAATGTATGGGAGATTCATACAGTAATGTGGGTGCCGTTGTAGGTGCCACATATCCTGAACAGGGTAAAATACTTAGAAAACTCATGCCAAAGACATTTATTCTTGTACCGGTTTACGGGGCACAGGGCGGCAAAGGCAAAGACCTTGTAGATTATTTTAACGAGGATGGCCTTGGTGCAATTGTAAACAGCTCAAGAGGTATTATCTGTGCATATAAGCAGGAAAAATACGCTTCATTTGGCAGCCTTAATTACGCAGATGCGTCAAGACAGGCAACACTTGATATGATAGAAGATATCAATACAGCAAGAGGTTAATGATATGAAATTTGAAGAAAACGCAAAGGTTATCAGCCAGAAAAAAATAGCTGACGGCGTATTTGATATGTGGATTATGACAAGTAATATAGCAGAAAAGGCAGTACCGGGCCAGTTCATTTCCGTGTATACCAAGGATGCGTCAAAGCTGCTTCCAAGACCTATAAGTATCTGTGAGACAGAAGGCCGGAAACTTAGAATAGTATATAGGGTTGTAGGTGGCGGAACCACGGAATTTTCTACATATAAAGAAGGAGAGTCCATACACATCCTCGGACCTATAGGTAATGGTTTTCCTATTAAAGAGGGCAGAAAAGCCATTCTTATCGGTGGAGGTATAGGAATTCCTCCAATGCTTGAACTTGCAAGGAGAATGGGCGGTGAACCTGAGATTGTCGTAGGTTACAGAAACAGTGACACTTTCCTTACAGATGACCTTAAAGCATACGGTAATCTTACGATTGCAAGTGATGACGGAAGTATCGGAACCAAGGGAACCGTTATCGATGCAATCAGGGAAAACGGTATCAAGGGCGATATTATTTATGCCTGCGGACCTACACCTATGCTTCGTGGCATAAAGGCTTATGCCGAAGAAAATAATATCGAAGCATATATTTCCCTTGAAGAAAAAATGGCATGCGGAGTCGGCGCGTGTCTTGCCTGTGTATGTAAGACAACAGGAATTGACGACCATTCTAAAGTCCACAATGCCAGAGTATGCAAGGATGGTCCTGTATTTAATGCCAAGGAGGTTGATCTTTAATGAATACTAAAATTAATCTTGCCGGTGTAGAACTTAAGAATCCGGTAATGACAGCCTCAGGAACTTTCGGTTCAGGAATGGAATACAGCGAATTTGTTGATCTTAACAAATTAGGAGCCGTTGTAACAAAGGGCGTTGCAAACGTGCCTTGGTCCGGCAATCCTACACCACGAATTGCTGAGACTTACGGTGGAATGATTAACGCAATCGGGCTTCAGAATCCGGGTATAGATGTATTTTGTGAGAGAGATATTCCTTTCCTTAAGAAATACGATACCAAAATAATTGTGAATGTCTGCGGCAAATCCGAAAGAGATTATGTTGAGGTTGTGGAAAGACTTGCATGTGAACCTGTGGATATGCTTGAAATTAACATTTCCTGCCCAAATGTCAAAGAAGGTGGAATTGCTTTTGGACAGAATGCAGCCAATATCGAGCACATTACGAAAGCAATTAAAAAAGTTGCAAAACAGCCCGTAATCATGAAGTTAAGCCCTAATGTTACGGACATTACCGAAATGGCCAAAGCAGCAGAAGCCGGCGGAGCGGATGTGCTTTCACTTATACACTATTACAGGAATGAAAATAGACATTAACAGACAGACCTTTGCGGTTGCCAATAAGACCGGAGGCCTTTCAGGACCTGCAGTTAAACCTGTTGCGGTAAGAATGGTATATCAGGTAGCCAATGCGGTTAAAATACCTATTATCGGTATGGGCGGAATCGCCACGGCAGAGGACGCACTTGAATTTATTCTTGCAGGAGCCACCGCAGTATCCATAGGAACAGCCAATTTCCATAACCCTCGTACAACACTTGAGGTTATAGAAGGTATTGAAAAATATATGGTAAATAAAGGCGTTTCTGATATTAATGATTTAATCGGAATAGTAAAATAAAGAAAACCGCTGTAGGCATGATACAGTCAGATTATGCTTACAGCGGTATTTTATGTGTATTAGTTATTGCAGCCTGTCATTATTTCAGGGTATCTGCTTAAAAGGGTATTGACAATGGAGTCAATTCCTTTTTCGGAAACATGTCGTATCTTATATAACTTTTTAATATCCGTTACAATACATAAAGGATGATACATTATGGTGTTGCCCTTTTTATGGTAGACTTCGTTATAATCGTATACCCATGTTATATTTTCAAGCGGAATAATATCAGTATCGGTTTTGGTAATGATTATCAGAAACGTATCGGTAATAAATACATTCTTACGTCCAACAGCCACCGCCGTATCGTATTCTGTGACGGCAATCGCAAATAATGTTTTGTAATCTCCATATTTCTTAAGTGTCCTTACAGGCGATGAGTAATTAGGATTAATTGCAGCTATAATAAGCAATACTAAGAAAATAAGAGATATAAGCGCAATTATCATAAATCCGATTATCATAAACCGGGAGTAGTTGGTATTGTAAGCGTATGAATTTATGAATAAATCACAGCTCACGGATTTGAGCCCGTCCTCGGTAAAATTAACCATTTCTGAAACATTTTTTACCAGGGCATTGTAAATCGGTTCGGAATGATGCAATTTTGCAGGAAATGTTGCACCATCAATTATTGCAGGAGTACCTTTATCGGTTGAGCCTGTTGGATATATGATGTAGTAGCAGATTCCATTATAGAAGGTATAGTATATACCTGCTTTTTTCTTGTTGCCTTTTACATAATCATATCCCGTGTAGTACATTTTATCTATTGTACACTTTATGTATTCTTCGCCGTTCTCATATAAGGAATCAATTGCATCCAACGAATCCACCATATGGGGTGTCAGAGCCTTTTTAAAAGGATTGCTTATTATAAAAACAACTGATACAATAATCATAATTAACGGAAAAACAAGCCGTGGCAGGTGCTGCCGGCGTATAATCTGTATTAAATTTGAGTGTTGCATAATTTTTCCACCTTATAAATCTGTTAAAAACAGTATAGATTATAAGGACGGATTAATCAAGTATGGAGGTTTTATGAAAGCATATTCTTTTTTTGCAAAAGTTTATGATGTATTTATGAATGACATCCCTTATGTGGACTGGCTTGACGGAATAGAGGCATATATGGAGCGCAGGAATATACAATGTCACAGAGTTCTTGAGCTTGGCTGCGGTACGGGACGGTTTACGGCACTTCTGGAAGCAGACGGCTACGAAGTTACCGGGCTTGATTTGTCAGAAGCAATGATTAAGGTTGCGAAGAAAAAGCCTTTCGGAAAAAGAATTTCTTACGTCTGTTCGGACATGCGAAATTTTAACCTTGGAAAAAAATTTGACGTTGTAATAAGCGTATGTGATTCCATGAATTATCTTTTAAATAATGATGATATGTATAATAAGTTTCTAAGTGTTGGAAAACATCTTGAAAATGGCGGCTTTTTTATTTTTGACCTGAGAACGGAAACTTTTTATGAAAAGCTTGGAGAAAATATTTATTCGGATGAAAGGAATTTCGGACGATATTATTGGGAAAACGAATTTGATAAAGAGACGGGGGATAACTTTTATTACCTTAGTTTTTTTATTAAAAGCATGGGAAAATATAAGCTCTACGAGGAAGAACACACACAGCATGTTTTTACCGGTACCGATATAAGGGAGTGCGCGGCAAAGGCAGGATTTACGGTAAAGGACGCTTTATCGGAGGACATTAAATCGCCCATTGATTTTTCAAGGGACAGGATTTACTATGTTTTACAGTACAATTAAGGATGGTATGAAATATGGAAGATTATTTAGTAAGAGCAATCGCAGCTAATGGGCAGGTCAGGGCGTTTGCCGCATATACAAAAAATACAGTTGAGGCCGCAAGACAGGCACACAACACAAGTCCTGTCGTAACGGCGGGACTTGGCAGACTTCTCACAGCGGGAGCAATGATGGGAAGCATGATGAAGGGCGACAGGGATGTCCTTACAATTAAAGCAGAGGGCAGCGGCCCTGTGGGACATTATCTTGTTACTGCCGATTCAAAAGGCAATGTCAAGGGATACGCAGCCAACCCTAATGTAATACTGCCTGCCAATGCCGCAGGCAAACTTGACGTTGGCGGTTCCCTCGGAGTGGGACTTCTTACGGTCATCAAAGACCTGGGACTTAAAGAGCCGTATACCGGCACCTGCGAGCTTGTCAGTGGGGAAATTGCAGAGGATTTAACTTATTATTTTGCCTCAAGCGAGCAGACACCGTCCTCCGTGGGACTTGGTGTTCTTATGACAAAAGACAATACCGTCAATGTCGCGGGTGGGTTTATTATCCAGCTTATGCCTGACGCAACGGAGGAGACAATATCAATTGTCGAAGAGAAAATTTCCACAATAAAATCCGTCACTTCAATGCTTGAGAACGGACTTGACCCAGAGGGCATAATTAATCTTATTCTCGGCGGACTTGACCCGGGGATTCTTGAAAAAATGCCTGTCAGATTCTATTGTAACTGTTCTAAGGAGCGTGTATCAAAAGCACTCATCGCAATCGGCAGAAAAGAGCTTGACAACATTATTGCGGACAATGAGCCTATAGAGGTTAAATGCCATTTCTGCAACAAGGCATACAATTTTACAGTGGATGAGCTAAAGAAATTAGTTTGACTTATAGTTCCTTGTGTGTTAGATTTATAGTGTCGTTTTATAAGACAACTTTTATAATTTTTGGAGGTATCACGATGAACAAGGGTACAGTAAAGTGGTTCAATGACCAGAAAGGGTTTGGATTTATTTCTGATGAGAATGGCAAGGATGTTTTCGTTCATTTCTCAGGAATCGTTATGGATGGTCATAAGAAGCTCGAAGAAGGCCAGAAGGTTGAATTTGAAGTAGCCGATGGAGCTAAGGGACCACAGGCAGTTAATGTTAAAGTTATTTAATTAACTGCAGCACATAAGATAATCAACAAGTTTACAGTGTGCCTTTTTCAATTATATATATATTTATATTTTGTCAAAAAGTATATTGTCATTCAAGTAGGATTATGATTAGCCCTGTCAGATTGGCAGGGCTTTTACATTGTTAAGGAGATATTTTTTTATGCAGAATGAGACATTAGAATCGGTAACCCAGGCAATTTCATACGAAGGATACGATATGACTGCCAAGGTCCCAAATGGTAAAATTGCAGCAGGTATCATAGGACTTGTCGTGATTCTTGCTTTTGTTATAGCAACGATTATTTTAATTAGGAAGAAACAGAAGGGTAATGGCTTTGGCATACTCGGAGGCGTGATCACCTACATTTCATTTAATTATTTTGCTCCGTCCTTGCTCATTAATCTTATCTTTGTATATTCGCCATTTAAGAAGTATGCAGATTCCGCCAATAAAGTAATTGTGTCCACGGCGGCTTTTATTATCGTATATACATTGTCAACGGCTTTTCTTGCGGTTCTGGGCAGGATGCTTGCCAACAAGGTTTTCGCCTACAGGCTTAAAAGCTTCGGAGAGGGCTTCTCTTTCGGACAGGGTATAGCCTACACACAGGCAGTTTTCACAATGTCCTCACTTTTCCAGCTTGTGTCGCCTATGATAATTATTAACAGAAGCGGACTTGAGACACTTGTCAGTGGCGCCAGGCAGCTACCAAAATGTTAGACATTGCAATGGAACTTATCGGCTATAATACATCCGCCATTGTAATGCTCACTATTGTCGCAGTTCTTTTTGTCATATACCAGTTAGCAATAACCATTCCTATGTATGCTGCATATCAGAAAAAAATCCACAAGGGTTATTATGGAATGGTACTTGGCAGCTATATAGTCATTGAAGCAATCCAGTACATGGCAGAGCGTAAAGTTATTAACGTTATCGTCCAGCTTATAGCAACTGCAGTTGTTGTTGCTGCAATCACTTATGTGTGCATCAGAATTTACAACAAATGCTACAAAGACGAGGAACGTGACCTTGACAAAGAGAAAGAAGACAGAATCAAGAAGATGACAACAGCCAAGAAGATTCCACGTTTTGAAAACCTCAGTAATCTGTAATTTACGGGAAGATAAGACGCCGCCTGCCTCAAAGTTGGAAAATGGCTTGGAAGGGAGAATAACACATTACTCATTTATATATTAAATTCAGTAATAGGTAATATTGCACAAAATATATAGCAAAATTCATAAGATTTTCTACTATGAGTTTTTACCTTAATTGTGTACAATATAGGTAGGAGATTAAAAATATTCTCTATCTTTGAGACGTAGTTCAGGAGCGTCTGGCTAAAAATAACCTGACAATATTGCGAGGGGTTTCTCGATGTCACCTGGCTAATAAAAAATCGAAAAATTGTTTTGTATCTAATAGGAAGCAGTAATGCTTCCTATTTTGCTAGGAGATAAAATGTCGGATATACAATACTGTTATATAACGGAACAATATTATATTGATAATCCAACGTTGATAAAAATTTTAGACATTGCTGATTCGTCGAAATATAATATTCGTACTCATATATGCTTAAATATTCAATTTAATAATAATTCTGTTCTTATCCCATTAAGAAAAAACCTAGGTGAACCAAATAGAAAATTTGGTAAAATAGGATTCTCTGTTCCAAGTCTGAGTAAACCAAAAGCAGGGTTGGATTATCGTTACATAATGATAATAAATAATATAAATTATATCAGATTTGATATTCCCAAAATAAGTAATAGCCAAATAAAAATAATAGAAAACAATTATGAAACTATTGAAAAAGAGGCAATAGAATATATAGAATCCTATATTCGAGTAGCAAATAAAGGACGTGTTGACAGAACTGCAAGATTCAGAGAATCAAGTTTAATTAATTTTCATAGGGAGCTGAATATAGCAGATGCTAACAATAACTGTTAGTCCCGTAAGGACAAAACTGTAATTCGCGAAATTGATTGAAATTAGTAATAAAAGTACAACAGGCAGGCGGTCTTATGATGAGCCTGCCTGCTTTTTTTGTGAATCTCTACCCAAACAGCGGAAAACCGGGGAAAAGGGTAGAGAATCCCGCCCTCACCGTCCGGAAATCTCTACCCAAAAGTCGGAAAACCGGGAAAAGGGTAGAGAATCCCGCAGCCGCCGGCCGTGAATCTCTACCCAAACAGCGAAAATCAGCCGAAAAGGTAGAGAATCCCAGTGCCGCCGGTTGGAAATCTCTACCCAAATCGGGGAAATCAGCCGAAAAGGGTAGAGAAACCCGGTTTCCCCCTTAGTCGGCCTTTACAAGATCCTCGTAAGGAACTTTTTCTTTTAATTCACCTGCTTCAATAAGGATATCCTCAAGAAGCTCAAAGGATTCCCTGCTAAAGACGGTGTCTTTTTTCCATGTGTCCTGGGATTTGTATCTTTCAACTATTGTGGTAATGGTGTCGATGTCCGTATCCTCAAACTGAGGGGCGATGACCTTGGCAATTTCGGCGGAAGAATGAGAATTGACGTAGTCAAGGCCTTTCTGGATGGCAGAAGTGAAATCCTTGATGATTTCAGGATTTTTCTCAATGTAGCTCTTTTTAGCGGAGTAGGCGGTGTAAGGAACGTAACCGCTGTCAACGCCAAGGGAAGCAACTACATAACCTTTGCCCTCTTTCTCAAGAGAAATGGCACCCGGTTCAAATTCAACGGTAAAGTCATACTCTGTATTGCCGGAAAAAGCACCTGCGGTCAGACCAAAGTCAACACTCTGGTCGATTGAGAGGTCAGAGGCAGGGTCAATATTGTTGGCTTTCAGGATATATTCAAGCACCATCTGAGGCATGCCGCCCTTTCTGCCGCCGAGGACATTTTTGCCCTTAACCATATCCCATGAGAAGTTATCAATTTTTTCCCTGGCAACGAGGAAGTTACCGGCACGCTGTGTAAGTCCGGCAAAGTTGACAGCATAATCATTAGAAACCTCCGCATAAGCATAAATTGTGGATTCTGAACCCATAAAACCAATATCGGCATTGCCGGATATAAGGGCAGTCATTGTTTTGTCGGCGCCGAAACCTGTTTCAAGAACGAGGTCTATGCCCGCATCCTTGAAATATCCCATCTCTATTGCAACGTATTGAGGAGCATAAAAAATAGAGTGGGCAACCTCATTGAGAACAACCTTTTTCATACCGTTGTCTTTTTTACCACACCCGGCCTGACAGATTGCAATCAAAATAAAAGCCAGAATAAAACAACAAAGTCTTTTTTTCATAATTTACCTCTTAAAAATATCTGTAATCTAAATATATTCCCAAATAAATAAAATGTGATAGAATGAAAGCATGAGCGAATTAATGTATTTAAAAAATTGCAGCTATGAGACAATCGGTGATAAAGACAGCCAGACAGTCTGTTATTTTTTTATGGCGGAAAGAATTACTGTATGACACCGTGGAAATACCACGATAAAAATATGGGAAAAACAGGGGGCGGAGAAGAATTTTTATCATGGTTTATAAGTGAGATTTATGATGAAAAATATCAGAGGCAGTATATCGGAGGTTATTCCCTCGGAGGACTTTTTGCACTTTTTGCGGCATGTGAAAAAGAATTGTTTGACGGGGTTATGAGCGTTTCGGGGTCATTATGGTATCCCGGTGCTTTGGAATATTTTAACGAAAAATCCATTGGCAAAAGAATCGGCAAAATTTATATGTCCCTTGGAGATAAGGAATCTCTTACTAAAAATGCGGAGCGGGAAAAAGTCGGATTTAACACGGAAAAATTGGCAGAAGTATTTGGCAAGACCAAAGAAGTGTTTTTTGAATATAACAGAGGCGGACATTTTACGGACATTAACGGAAGAATAGCAAAATCAATATTGACAGAAATAAATTAAAGTGTGAAAATACAGGGGTTAGAGGAAGGAAAGATTAAAATGGAATTCAAACGTGCAGAAAGATTAAATCATTTCCAGACAGGAATATTTGCTGCGCTGGATGAGAAGAAAAGCGAATTAATCAAGGCAGGAAGAAAGGTTTATAACCTTTCTGTTGGGACACCTGATTTCAGACCGCCTGAACATATAATGAAGGCTGTGGCTGAATCAGTCAATAATCCTGAGGATTATAAGTATTCCCTTGTGGATTCGGAAGAAATGCTTAATGCTGTGGTTGATTATTATGCGGACAGATATAACACTGTCATAAAGGCAGATGAGATTACGGCAGTAAGAGGAACACAGGAAGGCATGGCACATCTTGGAATGGCAATACTTAATCCGGGAGACGTTGTTCTTTTACCTGACCCGGGTTATCCTGTATTTGAAGCTGGTTCGTATCTTGGAGGCGCAGAGGTATATTATTATCCTCTCCTAAGGGAAAATAATTTTTTACCTGTAATAGAAGATATTCCGGAAGACATTCTTAATAAGACAAAATACATTGTTTTGTCATATCCGTCCAATCCTGTGGGAGCTTCGGCATCTAAAGAAATGTATATCAGGATGATTGAATATGCAAAGAAATATAATTTTGCAATTATTAATGATAATGCGTATTCGGATATTATTTTTGACGGCAGGGAAGGTTTTTCATTTTTATCATTGCCGGGAGCAAAAGATGTGGGAGTTGAGTTTTTCTCACTTTCAAAATCTTATAACGTAACCGGTTTAAGAATTTCATTCTGTATTGGTAATAAGTCAATTATTGATGCGTTTAAGCTGCTTAGAAGCCAGTATGATTTTGGTATGTCATATCCGGCACAGAAGGCGGCAATCGCGGCCTTAAGAGGACCGAGAGACAGCGTCAAGGCACAGTGTGCAGAGTATCAGAGAAGAAGGGATGCACTTCTTAACGGACTTAGAAAATACGGATGGAACGTACCTGATTCACACG